>Ga0209489_103449_pt1 | contig 30822 bp, 21 predicted proteins | sample SiratrowhiteBW_FD_187527 | JGI IMG/M metagenome (GOLD analysis project Ga0209489, IMG submission 187527) | Root nodule microbial communities of legume samples collected from California, USA - Siratro white BW (SPAdes) (version 2) | ecosystem: Host-associated > Plants > Roots > Nodule | place...
TATATATATACACACACACACATAATTCAATATCCATAAGTTTTTTCTTTTTTTTACACAAATTGATGCTATTTTACCCTTTAGATTTTGTAATTATTTTTTAAACTCAGTTAACTATTCATAAAAAAGAAAAACACTACTCGTTTACCATTATCAAAGGTATAACCATATTATATATAATTGTATAATTTTACATCATTTTTTTTTTTAATTTTTTTACACACCAGAAATTATTATTAATAATTTTATTCTTTATATTTTGTAAGTGTGTTTTAAACTCTTTTAACTACTCATAATAAAGAGAAAACTACTAATTCATGATTAATAAAGGTGATTCTCATTCTAACTATTGTTTTATACAAATTTTTACTGTTGTACTTTTTAAATTTTGTAATTATTATTTAAATTCAATTAGCTGCTTATAATAAAAAAATATTTACAATAAAATTATAAAAATTAATAACTATTTATTTTTATAATCATTTTTTACAAACACAATTTTATAATTTTAATACTTTTTTTTTTAAAATTTGTTATTGGAAGAAAAAAGTGGATATATATGTGTAGGCATATGTTTTTATTGATAATTTATAATGATATCTTAATAACTATTAATTTATAAACATTTTTTTAAAATTATTTAGAGTACATGTCAAACTTATTCTGATTTTATGTAATTTTGTATAAATTAACATTGTGCAATGTATTTTTAGTGTATTTTTGTGTTTGTGCTAATTTATGTTGTTATTATTTATTTATTTATTATATTATTATTAGGAAAACATAAGTGTCTTTGCGGTTATATTTTTTTATTATACTCTTATAAATCATATATATATATATATATATTATTTTTATATGCTTTTATTTTTTATAGAAAAATAAAATAATAAAAATTTAGATAAAACTTCAATTACTGTTAGTAAGTTTATTTTTGTTCCCTTTTTATTCTACTTTACTTTATTTATTTTTTTAATATTGATCTGCTTATAAATTTTGTATTGTAATTTAAAAACAATGTTAAGGATAGATAAAAAAAATATAATTTGTGTACATTGTAAATTATGTTACCAATGTGTTGGAATATAGATAGATATTCATTATTGCATGCTAATTAATTTCAGGATCATTATAGTGATCTTTTATAAGACAAGAAATTTTTTAGTTTTGAGTACTATTTTAATAACTGTTATGTAGTTTTATGAAATTTGTTTTATATTTTATTTCATTAATACTACAAAATATTATTATTTTATTAATATATAATATTTTATTAATATAAAACAGTGTTTTTTCCGATGGTCTCAAACTAATATTTTCCTTTTACTTTTGGGGTTCACTCTCTTTAGGAAAAGAAGCCGTCTACAGGGTCAAAATCAAACAGGTATGTTCAATGTTTGGACTTTTAAGAAAATATTTCTTATTGTTTATGGCCTATTGTTTCCCTTTAGTCGTAGCACTTTGCAGTTTTGTTCAAAATTTATTGATTTTTTTTTTAAAACTTTATTTGTATTGCTTCCCTTTAGTTGGAGCACTTAACAGTTTTGTTCAAAATTTAGTGAAACATTTTTTTTTACTTTGATTGTATGTTCAGAAACCAAGACGAAGATGAGGAGATTCATCAAGCCCGACATCACTACGTTGAGGCTGAGGTTGATGGATGTACTATTTACAAACTTTATGATGATGCCCATGTTAAAGTGAGTTGTAAAATTAGTAGCTTTTCTTTTACCCTTAAATACATTCTTTTGGTAGTTTTGAAAATGTGGCTAATACTTTTTTTATTTTTTTTTATTTTTATATTTAGGCAGATGAAGGAGAAGACAATTACATTTGTAAAATTGTTGAGCTATTTGAGGGCATTGATGGGTCACTGTATTTTACTGCACAATGGTACTATAGGGCAAACGACACTGTGAGTTGTTTGTTTTATGATTAGTGATGTTTGTATGCAATTATTACCTTGGTCATTTTTTTTAATATCTTCCTACTTTTTCAGGTAATTAAAAAGCTTGCGTATCTTATTGAACCCAAGCGAGTTTTCTTTTCTGAAATTCAAGATGACAACCCATTGGATTGTCTAGTTGAAAAGCTTAACATTGCAAGATTACCATTAAATGTAAATGTGCTGGTGGATTATATATTTTGCATCACTTTCTTATTTTTGATTGTAATTATTAACAATATCTATTTGTTGATTTTTTAACAATCTAATTCAATTGCAGATAGATTTAAATGTAAAGAAGGAAACCATGCCACCTTTTGATTATTATTGTGATACACATTATCTTCTGCCATACTCCACCTTTGTTAACTTACCATCAGGTTTCATTTTATCTATTTGCATCTTTAATCATAGTAATTTTTTGATCGACATCTCACTTTTGGTATAAACCCTTCCTCTCAGATAATGGTGAAACTGGTAGTGAGAATTGTTCTACAATATCTTGTGATACTAATGGCGTTGAAAAGTGTGAGGTAAACTCCCAACCTAAGGATGCCTACCTTCCTGATGAGAGTAAAGACCAGGAGATGAGGTTACTAGATTTATATTCTGGTTGTGGAGCAATGTCAACTGGTTTGTGCCTTGGTGCTAATTTGTCTGGTGTTAATCTTGTTACTGTGAGTTCTTTGTTTGTTTTTATTAAAACAATTTTTCAAATTTGTTTTGTTTTGGTTGTGTCTTGGTTGATACTGTCTTCTTTTGTCCCCAATAGAGATGGGCTGTGGACTTCAACAAATATGCTTGTGAATCTCTCAAATTAAATCATCCTGAAACTGAGGTAATTTTAGTTTTCTTTGTTTTACTATGTTAATTGCCACATGAGCATTTTATTTTCAAATTGTATGTTTTAATGGTTTCCTTATTATTATTTTGGACTGATTATCTTGACTGTTTAATCAGGTTAGAAATGAATCAGCAGAAAATTTTCTTTCATTACTGAAGGAGTGGCAGAAATTATGTAGTTACTTTGATCTAGTTGAAAACAAGGTGTCACATGAGAAATATGTAAATCTTTTTAGTGACGTGGACGAAGATGACACCGAACAGGTTAATGAAGATGGAACTGATGATGAGGATGATGAAATATTTGAAGTTTTTGAAATTCTTGCTGTCTGTTATGGTGATCCAAACAAAAAAAAGGAGCAAGGATTATACTTCAATGTAGTCCTTTTGCCACTAGTTTTTCTTCTTAGGTTGTAATTGTTACTTCTTTAGCTGTCAGCTAAGCTTGTTTACAATGTTTTTTAGGTTCGCTGGAAGGGTTATGGACCAGAAGAGGATTCTTGGGAACCAATTGAAGGTCTAAGGTATGTTGAAGTATTTTATAAAATTGTTCTTGCTATTTTTTTTTTTTGCAATAGTATTTGATGCATGCTGTCTCTTTAAATTTGTTGTGTTATTTTTGTGGTCAATGATAGTAATTTATAATTCCTGTTAATGTTTTTGTTTCTACGCTAGATTCATTATGTTTCTATATGCAATGATCTGATTCAAATATTATATTTTCAACAGTAATTGTAAGAACAAGATTAAGGAATTTGTCATTCAAGGCTTCAAGTCAAATATATTGCCTTTGCCAGTAAGTTCCAATTTAGGTTGTGTATTACTTTTCTAAGAACCGTATTTAAAATTTTAATGTGATTATTATATTTGCTGCTGTTGTCGGATAGGGAGATGTTGACGTGATATGTGGTGGACCTCCTTGTCAAGGCATTAGCGGTTTTAACCGGTTCAGAAACAAAGAGAATCCTTTGGATGATGAGAAGAACAAACAATTGGTTGTTTTTATGGATATTGTTCAATACCTTCAACCCAAATTTACATTAATGGAAAATGTGGTTGATATTGTAAAATTTGCGGAAGGCTTTCTTGGGAGATATGCCCTGGGTCGCCTCCTTCAAATGAATTATCAAGCTCGCCTGGGAATTATGGCTGCAGGTGCTTATGGGCTTCCTCAGTTCCGTTTGCGTGTGTTCTTATGGGGCGCTGCACCTTCTCAGGTGATTAATACTTAGTTATGTTTTATTAAATTTTACATGTCGGTGCATGACTTGTTAAATTCATATTTTTTTATGTGATGCAGAAGTTGCCTCAATTTCCACTTCCAACTCATGATGTTATCGTGAGGGGTGTTATTCCCTTGGAGTTTGAGGTATGTAATTGATCAATTACTTTTCCTTTAAGAATAGATTATTGATTGAAGGCTACTATTTGAACTTGCATGCTCATTGCTATATTTGTTATACTATCTTGCTTGCAGACTAACACAGTAGCTTACGATGAAGGACATAAAGTTCAACTACAGAAAAAGCTTTTATTAGCAGATGCTATTTCTGACCTTCCTCCGGTATACTTCTAAAGTCATAGTTGCAGTTTTTTCCAAACCCTTGTATATCCTTACTGTGTTAGTTTATTTTAGTAAATTTTATCAATGTTCAGGTTCAGAATAGTGAACGTCGTGATGAAATAAAATATTGCAAACCTGCTGAAACAGAGTTCCAACAATTCATTAGATCGTCCAAAAGTGGTAATACATTATTATGCATCTAATCTAAAGTGTGTATAGAGAGTTTGCTTCTCAAGATTTCTTTGGAACTTTTGACTAATGCCTTTTTGAATCTGCGTATCGCTTCTCAAGCTGCTTTCTTTGTAACTACAGTGTGTATATGTCTGATACTATATATTTTGTGGATTATGTGACAAACTTTCCAACGAATGATTCCTCTAAGAATTATGCAGAAATGTTAGGGATCCAAAGGAGAACAAAATCAACAAAGACTTTGCTTTATGATCATCGTCCCCTGGAATTGAATGCGGATGATTGCCAGCGTGTGTGTAGGATTCCCAAAAAGAAGGTTTTATTCATAGTCATTTGTAATTTATCTGATGTTATTTATATAATCTTATTCTTACAAATTCAGTTATCTAATAGTGATTTTTATTGTTGTCAGGGTAGTTGTTTCAGAGATTTACCAGGTGTTCGCGTAGGAACTGATAACAAGGTTGAATGGGATCCTGATATGGAACGTATTTATTTGGATTCCGGAAAACCATTGGTAACATGACTCTCAATACTCCATTCTAATAATTAAAAAAACTGTTGTACTTATTCTTTTATTTGTCAAATCAAATGTATCCTTTAAAAGATCAAATACCTAATTGATAATTGATTTTTTTTAATCTATGTTGCTTCACAGGTTCCTGATTATGCCATGTCTTTTGTGAATGGAACTTCATCAAAGTAAGTTTTTTATTAATTTGGATTTTAAGCCTGTTTGATTTTGCTTTTTTATTCCATGCTATTCCAATATAAAATTAACGAGAAGAAGCTTCTTAAGTTTTTAGATTATGTTTTGAATAATTAATTAATGTCCTGTGATTTTTTCAGACCTTTTGCACGATTATGGTGGGATGAAACTGTTCCTACTGTTGTGACCAGAGCAGAACCTCACAATCAGGCATGTTATCATCTATTTGCAATTTAGAATGGTTGTTTTACATATTCTGTTGTTGAATATAGTATGATGTGGTCTTTAGGCAATTTTACACCCAGAACAAGATAGAGTGATGACAATTCGTGAAAATGCAAGACTCCAAGGATTTCCAGATTTTTACAAGTTGTGTGGACCAGTCAAAGAGAGGTAATGCATTATTTGTTTGAAATGTGTGCTTTTTTGGAGGAGGTTTGAATAATTTGATATTTTTGGTTATAGGTACATTCAAGTTGGGAATGCAGTGGCTGTTCCAGTAGCTCGTGCTCTAGGATACACACTAGGACTTGCATTCCAAGGTTCTACTTCTACAACTGATGGGCCATTATATAAATTACCTGATAAATTTCCCATGATTAGGGAACGAGTTTCTTCTGTTTCTTCTGGAGATGATGAACAAGCTCCATGACTAGTCTAGGGAACTACATTTGTTGTATCTTCTGAGACATAGGAAACATTGTTGTAGTGTGCGGGGAAATTGTTGTAGTGCTGTTACTGTTGAGAAAATTTTCATTATTTTATTTTGGGAAACATTTGAGTAATGAAGTAATATTTATTAATTTAGTTTCCATGTTTTGATATGTGTATTTTGTGACATTTGTCTATTTTTGAGTTTTTTTAAGTAAATGAATGAAGAATGCTATAAGTTGGAGAGAATATAAAATTAATACTATTGTCACATATATTGTGTAGAATACAATATATCAACTGTTCTAATAGGTAGATGATAAAGTTTAAATAGTTATAAAAAAGTTAATTTTGCCTATATCCCTATCATGTTTCTTGCATTGATAGTTTTGATTTGAATTCTTTTGCATCTGATTTAAGTTTAGAGTACTTAATATGGTATAAAGGTAATCATTCTTAAATTAAAATTATATAATTTATTTACAATAAATAGAATATTTTAGTTCAAGATATATAATCTTAAAATTGTTACTTTAATATAGTTTAGCCAGGAAAAGAAAAGAATTAAAAATGTTTTTACTTATATTTGAAAGATTATGTACAGAATAAATATAATTTTATATTATAACATTAATAAATGTAAACTATATAGTTTATTTACAATAAATAAAACATTTTAATCAAACATAATTTTGAAATGTCTATTTCAAGGGATAGAAACATTTAGCTGTTCTCAATTTTAAAACAGTAATGTACTTGCATGCATGCAGGCATGCAAAGCAATCAATTAATAAAAGAAGGAACCTAATAATACATGTGAATTAGTGAAGTTGGTGAAAAGGAAAAGAATTTGAAAAAGGATTGAGAAACATCTATCACCTGAAGCTATTAATAATCACCAATCCAATGGTAACTTCTCTCCTTTCTACCAGATAGGGTCTTAAAATAGAAGAAAGAGAGAGAAAAAGAAAATAGTGGTGTTGTGTTTGATTTTACTGTGTGGTGCAAACGATGATGGAAAGATAGAAATAGGCTTAGGCTCATTCCATTTTATATAAAATATCCCATCCCTGCCTCTGTGTTCTATGTTGTAGGAATCGGAGAGTTCTTAAGGAACAAAATTTCAGAAAACAGAAAAAAAAAATCACAATAATGGTTTCCTTAGACTCTCTCGATTTCTTCCTCTTCCGTGTCAGCTCAGACTTCTCGTCTCCTCTGGCCATTTTTTTTCAGGCGCAGGTTCTCATTTGCTTCATATTCTGTTTTATCACATTCCATTTGCATGCTTCAATCTTGTTTGTTTTAGGAAGATCATGCAATAAAAATTGAAACTCATTTAGTCCATTAATTCTCACAATTTCTAGAATCAACATAATGGTAGGAAAGAATCCTACATATGAGGAATATGCTGTAACTGGTGCAACATTATAGATATTGTCTTTTGATTGTATAGTCACAAGATAACTATTCACACATTTTTCCTTCAAATTGTATCCCACCTGTTGTTTCTTAAGAAAAAAATAGACCATGCTACTGTGTCACACAAATCTGATTTGAGGTTTTATTGTGTAGGGATGTTTAATTTGCTTACTCCTTGCTTTTGGGTGGGCTTGTGCTTCATTTGTCAGGTACTCAGATGTAAAACATAGTTAGGAAACTCAATTATCATTGTGTATAACAGAAATTTAGAGGACTTGATTTTTGTCTCGCAGGAACCGAGAAATAAATAGAATAAAGAAGAGTATGCGAAATGGCAATAACTTTGCATTTCTCTGTCATGATATTAATGAACTTGAACATTCCAATCAGATTGATCTTCCTAGAGTAACAGTAATTATGCCCCTAAAAGGATTTGGAGAACACAATCTCCATAACTGGAAAACTCAGGTATAGGACACATACCACTGCAACATCTTGACCCACGAAGTATTTTTCCATGATGATCATTTTCCCGGTTCAACCTTCTCATTTTAAAAGGATTTGTGTTGTTTTTATGATTATTTTATCTTACAGTTAACATCTCTCTACGGTGGCCCTCTAGAATTTCTCTTGGTGGTTGAAAGTCTAGAGGATCCTGCGTACCATGCCGTATCAAAATTAATAGCAGATTTAGAGGTACACGATTAACTCACTTTAAGACTTGATTCTATTGTTTTGGCGCCTTGTTATTTCTGTATCTTACTCACTGCTTAATGCATGCAGGGTTCTGTCGATGCTAGAGTTATAGTAGCTGGTTTGTCAACAACTTGTAGTCAAAAAATTCACAATCAGTTGGTATGGGTTTTTCTTATACTTTGTCCCAGTATTTTTCAAATGTAAACTGTTAGTTATATGATCATGCTGATGCATCTTTAGCTGTTTAGTTGTCTAGTTGTTGAAAGACCATATTATCTATATAACCCTTGCATGGCAAATACATCTAATGACCTACATTTACTTACTGATATGGAATGTCAGAGAAACTTCATTCTTGTAAATTTGTTAGTCTGCCCTTTCTTAATGCGTTTTACCAACTTCGCTATTATTACATAATATTGGCACCTGGGCAGGTTGGAGTAGAGGCAATGCACAAAGACAGCAAGTATGTGTTGTTTTTAGATGATGATGTTAGGCTACATCCAGGATCAATTGGAGCACTCGTTAGGGAAATGCAAAAGAATCCTGAGGTACAACTTAAAATAATTTTCTTCTAGTGGTTCTTTTCGTACACATTTAATTGAAATATTTACAGTTACAATTGCCTACAACTATTTGGTTACACTCTTTCAACTTCAAATGCTTAACAGATATTTATTCAAACTGGATACCCTCTTGATTTGCCATCTGGAAGTCTAGGGAGTTACTGCATCTATGAATACCATATGGTACACATCCCTTTGGATTTATTTATTATTTATCCTAATATAAGCACAATATCTCATCGGTTTGCTAGGAGTTAGCTGTTACCATTGTAAACTTGAAACAAGTTATGATGTTAGCAAGGGATCATGACTTCTATTAATGCTGTTACGAACACAATACATAAATATTTCTATTTTACTTGCTCAACTCATTCTCATTTTTATTTTGTTCTACAGCCTTGTTCAATGGGCTTTGCAACTGGTGGAAAAACATTCTTTTTGTGGGGAGGGTGCATGATGGCAAGTAGCTTCTACCTTTATTTTCATCAGTGCATAGAAATGCTTACATTCTTACTGTTTAGCTTTTCTCCAGATGCATTCTGAAGACTTTAGGAAAGATAACTGTGGTGTAGTCTCAGGACTTAGAGACGGTGGATATTCTGATGATATGACTCTAGCAGCCATAGCCGGTATATCCTTGGAATTCACACTTTGTGATAATCAATGTTTTTCTTGGTCACTCAAATTACATGTTTATTGTCATGATTTTGTCCCCTTCAGGGGCTCACAACAAGCTCATTAGTTCTCCACCCGTTGCTGTCTTTCCTCACCCACTTGCAAGTGATCTTAATTTTGGAAGGTTTGTGATTATTTCTCACCAGAAATTAAAGTTTCAGCTCATATTCTCCGTTAATTATTCAAACTTGTTCAGGTACTGGAATTATTTGAGGAAACAAACATTTGTTTTGGAGTCATACGTAACCAGAGTCAACCAAGTAATGAACCGTGCATTGTTTGCTGTTCACTGTTATTTGTCATGGGGATTTGTAGCACCATACTGCATGGCAGTGATTCATGTTGCGGCAGCACTAAGATTTCACGCTAGGGGAAACTCACTTGAAGAAATAAGCTACTCTTCTGTTGGTGAGAACACTACTTTTCCTTTGTTGTTAGTGTTGTTTCACGTGCAGAAAAAGGGATACTTTTCCGTAGATTTGAAGTGATAGGGAACTCTTGTGATTGGTCTTAATTTTTTACTGCAGAAATAGCATGCACTTGCATAGTATATAGGTGCTTCGTTTAAGTTATTTATGCCGTCATTTTCTTATCCTCTCTATCCTGTGGGGATCTAGATCAAGAGAAAGAAATCAGGTATAAAATGAACTAGGGGTAGTCTACTATCTGGTGTTGTGATTATTATGTTCTAATAACACAAGAACATATTATATGCTCTCATATCATGATTCATGAAGAGTGGGCAATGTCGGTGAAGGGGAAAAGAAAAATGAAAGGAACTCTCTTTGCAGATGAACTTAAGCTTTAAGGTCTGTCTTTTCTCAGGGTTAACAATGGTGTGGCTCCTAGTCGCTTGCACTTTTACTGCACTTTTCTCAATGTGGAACTTGACAAGGATAGAAGTTCTACTTTGCAACATATTGTCCCCAGAGGCACCTCGACTTTCTCTGGCTTCTTATAACTGGTGTAAAGTAAGTACTTCTTCAAGTTCTCAAACAAAAGCAAAAAATAAAAAAAATGTTTCACCAAGCTTGCTTTATACGTTGATGGATTAATGATGTTATCCTAGACATCTTACTCATTTCAACATGGCATTGCAATGAAGTAAAGGGATGCATGAACTTATTGTGAAAAAAACTATAAGTATGAATATTACATTAATATGATGCCAAGGAATGTGAAATAATAGTTGGGAAGGTAAGACTTGATTAACATATTTATCTTTTCTCTTGAACAGGTATTCATTGCAATGCTGGTAGATAACTCTCTATACCCTGTATCTGCAATTCGTTCTCATTTTAGTCAATCTATCAATTGGTCTGGCATTATATACTATTTGAAAGATGGCAAAATCAACAAGGTAAACTGGCCAAGGTTTTATGTCTACTTTTGCTTGACTTTACAAGTTGACACACAAAGTTGTAATTATCACTCTGACCTTTCCATTCCAAAGGCTACTATACTCAATAATGCGCAAATAGTAACAAGAAAACCATTCCTAACATACTCTCTAACACATTCGTTAGATTTTATTAGAAACTATTAAATCATAAATGAAACCAATTAAATGAGAAGTGAAACTTGTGAATTTCAATAAATTTCAAATGATAATAAAATGTGTTCAGAAGAGTGTATTGTCAATATTTTTATGTTAGCAATTAGGAAGTGAAGATTGAAACCATGCATTCCTTTTTGTCAACCAAATTATATCTATTTTGTTTATTGCATATTCTTCAGATTGAGAGATTACCAAAAAGGCAAGACGTGGCACCAGTTTTCACGGACTTGGGAGGAAAACATCTGTATGGAAAGAAAGGGTTGCCTACAAAAGGCTCATTCCTCACTTCTTTGTCCAGATGTTTGTTCCAATGGCGTCAACCAAAGAGATCTGAGTAATCAAGAAATGGCTTCATTCAGCATACAGAGTTTCTGTTTATTTTGTCTTGTGTCTCTGCCCCCAAATTTTGAGGCACAATGGCTCCTACTTTTGAAGCATGGGTGTTGGCATATTAATCAATATTATTGTGTAGTTATTCATATTTGATTGGTCGATTCTTTTTTGTGAGGCAAAACCCTTGTTCCATAAACATGTACTTTTAACGACATATTCCATCCCATGTAATTTTCAGCTCCCTGCAGCTGATTTGTAATTGTAAAAATTCACTGTGGCAATTTATGAACAACCGTGAATTGCTAAACAGATACAATTTGGCATTCACATTCGATTTTTTAATTCCATTTCTCCATCACACGCAATACATCTTGTAACTTTTCCCTTAATCAATGATGTCCGGTTTTAATATTTGGGCAGATCCAAATCATGGGTCAGACATTCTTAAAGTATGGACAAATTCTTCCTCCACCCTAATATAAAATTTTAATTCTACAATTGACCCTATCCGGTTTATATAAGAAAAAAGATAAGAACCGGATGGCACCCCCATCCGGTTCACATTTCAAAAAAAAATGACAATCAGATGGGGGTGTCATCCAGTTGTCATTTCAAAATAAAATGAAATAAAATGACAACCGGATGACACCCCCATCCGGTTGTCATTTAAAAAAAATTCATTTAATTTGGAAATAACAACCGGATGGCATACTCATCCGGTTGTCATTTTGATTTTGAAATGACAACCGGATGGAGCTGTCATCCGGTTCTCATTTTCAAATAAAAATGACAACCGGATGGAACCCATCCGGTTCTCATACATCAAATCGGAAAATTCTTCTGTTCGTCGTCGACAACGCCTAAACCCCAAATCAACTACTCTGAAGTTAAAATGAAACCCGGATGGGATGTTATCTGGTTCTAAAATCTTAAAAATAAAATTGCAAACAATAAAATAAGAAAGCCAAATCATGGATAATAAAGGTAACAAATTTTTAATTTAGCTTAATATTTTTGTATTATATGAAATTTGTTTACGTCAACAAACTATGAATAAAGTAATCAGGGAAAAGGAAGTGCTAGAGATAAGAGACTAAGATAAAATAATGATGAGAGGAAGGGGAAGCCTCATTTCATTCTCAATTATATCAAAATCATGCATTCCAATAGCAACACCTGAATTACTGTGTAACGAAGATAAATGATCAGAGAAGGAGTGAAAATTTGGGGAGATAACAAGGAGTAAAATGTTGAAATTCTCAAATCATACATCTCTTGAACATTAAAATTCTGGAACTACTAAGCTATTGCTCCAAATCTCCAATGTAGAAGTCTTCAATCATGTCAAAGACTCGAGTTGCATGCTGTGGTCTACAAAGCAAATGTAGAAAAAGTGACAGATGAGGTAGAGGAGAAGAAGATGAAGAGAGATTTTTGGACCTCACTACAAAAACAAATATGATCAAGCAGAGGATCGGGATTTGTTAAAATGCAGATTCTCAATTCTCACTGTTGCCTAGTTCTAAACTGAAATATGATCAAGTCACATTGCATCTGTATGCAAAATAAGCTAACTTGTTTGATAGGGAATACAACTTGTAGCAGCAAACAGATCATAAAATGTCAGAAGCCTTTTATGATCAATAGCTGGTAGAGCATGTCAAAGATAAAATCATGTGAAGTACTTATTTCGATGATGAGGAATGGGTTGACCTTGAATTTGATATATAATATGAAGAAGGAACTATGATGTTATGTTTGTAGCTGTAATCATACTCACATAGCATGGTTTATTAATTTATTAACAGTGAAAACCTCTCTTGTATTGATCAGATAACCTTCAACAGAGTGTACAAAGATTATTGGTATAACAGGACAAGGTGATGAATTAAGCAATAAATGATATATTGAATTCAATATTGAAATACACATTATTAGATCTAAAACAATTCATGCGCTTTCACCTAAGTATTGGCTTAAGCTTTTATGACAGTCAGTTCATGATATACATAATATGAATCTAACACTACATGTTCATACAACATGATTAATCCAGGTACATACCAAGAGGGAAGGAAGAAATGTGAAGTAAGAAGACAAATAATAAATATAGATAAATTAAGACAAATATCTTCATTACAGATAAGTAATGCATGAAATGGAATTAATGCATACCCAAAAAATCCTTCAGTTGAATCATCTCCAGCATGTGCTAGAATGGCATCACCACCCGGATGTTCTTCCACATAAGAGGTAACATCATATACCTACAGTGTGAAGAAAACCCAATAAATGTAAACTATGAATGTCAGTGGCAAAAACGGCAAATCATAACATTAGCAGCTAATTTAGTTAAAGCATTAGGATTGAGCTAGTGATGACGGGTTTGGATACTTTGTATGAGGTTATAGGTTCAAACTTCAAACCTCATTAACACTACTGTACCAAAAACAAATAATGTAGAATAGATAGGATTGAATTGAGAACATAAGATTTGATATGCAAATAAAAAGCTCATACCCTTTTCTTGATGATTATCCAACAATCTGTTCTCTTGTTATGCAATGAAACTTCCGTTTTACTGTAGGATTTTGATGCCTACAAGCAGAATACAGAATACAATACATGATACCAATTTAGATAAAAAACTATCACGCAACTAAAGAGCACACAGTTTTATCTTTGAATCAACCCTCTCAACCTAAGGAGGAATGTAACACCATTCTCATTGAAACTCTTTTCCACACTCTTATTACAGGGTGAAATCCTTTGTAGGACCCACAACAAGCCAGGCCACATTTCTATTACTTGAAAAGATAAATTCAACTTTTACCGAATATTTTGCGAGCATTCTTCGTCATCATCAACACAAATCTTCTTTCTTTTAGATTATGATATGAGTATTGAGCAAAACACCCAAATGACACCAAATCTTAAGAAACCCACCTAACCAAGTGCTTGAGTAACCGAAACCAAGACATTACAATACTTATTTATCTTAACTTCAACTAGATCCGAAATGTTATTTGAACAAAGCTCATTAATTATCCCATTCTATCGCATATGGAAATAGCAGCAGAATTCAAAGCAGAATCTACAACAAAATGCTAGAAAAAGCACCGAGTTACAGTAAGTAAAATACCTTATCACTGTTTAAACTGGCTTGAGCCTTTCCCTTATGCTCTGAGATAGATGCAAAAAATTAACGTAAGTACACACAGTAAGCAAATGCATACATAAATTCAAAAACAAATAGCGTGACATAGATCACAGCATAATAATGAACAGAACCAGATTTGGGGTGTCGTGGGTTGAAAAGAAGAACAGCGAGGAAGAGACCCAGAAGTAATGCAAGTGCAACCAGCAATACCATAATTCAAAGTTGGAAACTTTGGCTCTTAATCCAATCTGAAATGGCGAAAACAAGAGTAGGGCACGCGTCAATGCAAACATAGTGAGCACTCTTCGTGTTCATAAATAGTTACAAACACTTTCAGAAGAAGGAGAGAGAGAGGGAAAAAAACAGAATCATGGTACAATCTGAACTCACCAATGAGAAGTTGAAAGCATGGAACAGGAACAAAAACAATAACGTAGGCAAAATTGTTAGTGTCAGCACTCCCCAATGATGAAGAAGCTCCGAGTGAAGACAATGAAATAACACAGTCTCCGAAAAGAGAGAGAAATGGCAGTTTTGGGCCTTCTACAGGGCCTCAAGTAGGGCTATTTCGTTTGCTTCCTCTACCACCATATTTTCGTCTTGCACCCCCCATAAATATACAGATTTTCATTGTGTAATTTTCATATTATCTAATTCATAATTAATTTTTTTTAGATTTTGTAATCTGGAAGAGTTTTCTAATTTTAACAGAAGTCTTTTTTTAAAAGATTTCTGATTTACACTATTTGAAAGATTATGTGGATTGTATAATTTAGAAAAATTCTAAATTTTATAATTGCAAGTCATTTTTAGTTTATAGATTACATTTGAAAGTTATTTTTTCTTAAAACTTTGTATAATTTATATTATACAATTTTGAAGTATATTTTAAAGAAAAACAATGACTTTTGAAAGATATAATTTAAAAGTCAAAAATTACTTTCAATTTATGTAATCTAAAAGTTAAAAATTACTTCCAATGAGCAAAACGAGAACTTTTATATTTATAGGATGTAGGAGGAGAATATGGGAGTGGAGGAAGAAATAGCCATTTTGTTTTGCATCCATTTTTCTTTGCATTTGCTTCCTGCACCCCTAAATTTCTACTTCCACCCCATAAGATTGAAATACCAAAATTGCCTCTTCTAGTATTATTTATTGAATTTATTTTATCTTTCTATTTGTAGTAAATTTAAGAGATATACCCCTTTCCTTTGACATTATTTCATACACACAGTTCTAAGTAAAATTTTAACCTTAACTTTTGATTTAGAAATTTAATACAGAATAAATATTCTTTAGAAAACTTTGAAGTTAAGTATTCTTTAGAATCCAACAAAAGAAAAGTATTTTTCAGAGAAAATAATATAAGTATAACAAGTAATAATAAAAAGAATAAAGAGATAAAAAGGATGTTTGTGTTATAAGAGTGTACATACATATCTGTTCATTAAAAAATACTGAAAATTATAAAATTATTAAATAAGAATTGGGAAGACCAAAATTTGATTTTTAACTAATTTTAATCAATACAAGAAGATATATTAGAAAAATATGTTAAAATATATACATTAATGTTTTCGTGTGATACATAAATGTTTATGATATGCTAAAAAAAATATTCTTAATATTTGACTGTGATATATACCTGAAGTAAAAAGGGTTGGGATAGCCTAGTGTACATTATTTTCTGATGCCAAACTTACTAATTTTTTTGCTTGAATTAGTTAATAAGTATAATCATGTTGAAAAGTATTTATGTCCAGTAAAAATTTTGTTTTAAAAGTTTTTTCTTTAAATATTTAATATAATTATTAAACTTACTTTAATTGGTTAAACTGGAATCTATGACAAATAATCTATGCATTCACAATTGATAAAACAGAATAAAAGAACATCAGAATTTGATGTCATAGCAAGTTGTGATGCTATCGTAGATTGTTCAACAAGCTCTCCTTTTTTCTTCTCACATATTCCATTTCCACCTGAAGTTACATTATCTTCACACCATATTCCTCATTTTTCACCAATCACAGGGAACAGAATAAAGCTATCAGCATAAAAGATTCTCACTAACAAATATCTTCCACATAATGAACAAATAATGACATTTTCTATAGTTTCTGTCAGAGAAGATGCTGTACTTCAATTAATTAAAAATCTTAATATAAATTTTAAAACAGATTTTATAAAAATAAACAAATTTATCCTGATTCATATTACTCGTACCGGTATTGTTTTATGATTTTGTTTTGAAAAATGTATCTTAATAGATAAGATTAATAGAAAAAGAGTTTATAAACTAATAATCAAAATCTGGATTTCTATTTTATGTAAAACTTTATAGATATTGAAACGATTTTCATTTTCAATTCATTAGCCAAAGTTCATGCAGACATTTTGTAACCATAAAGCAAAAACCTTCTATTGACAAATCTATCTCCATTAACACCCCCAAAGAAACAGGACAAAACAGAGCAAAAACAGAGAAAAAACAGAGCAAAAACAGAGATGGGTTGCCAAGCCTCTAAGGAGCCACCATTTGAAAACTCCATTCACCATGCAGGTTTTCAAGACTTGCAGAAACCGAAAACTCCAGCACAGGAACTTGTGCTACAAATCCCACGATGCAAAGTTCATCTGGTGGACCAAGGAGAAGCCCTTGAACTGGCTCAAGGGAACTTCACAATCATGAGGGTCATGGAGCAGAACGTGGCACTAGCAACAGTCATAAAAGTTGGAAGCAGTGTTCAGTGGCCCTTGACAAAGGACGAGCCAGTGGTGAAGGTGGATGGCCTTCACTACCTCTTCTCTCTGCCTGTGAAAGATGGTGGTGAGCCTCTGAGCTATGGTGTAACCTTTCCAGAAGAGTGCTATGGGAACATGGGGATGGTAGATTCTTTTCTAAAGGAGCATTCTTGCTTTTCTGGGTTGGAAAGGAACAAGAAGAGTGACCTTGATTGGGAGGACTTTGCCCCAAAGGTTGAAGATTATAACCACTTTCTTGCCAGGGCCATTGCAGGAGGAACTGGTCAGATTGTTAAGGGTATTTTCATGTGCAGCAATGCTTACACCAACCAGGTATAGTTTGGTTTATCTTATTAAAAAGATAAGTTTATCGATGATACTTATACGTTAAAATTCTCATATTAATTAAAGATGAAATTTTTTAATAATTTATGAATAGATTTATAAATGAATATTAAGTCAGTTTTATAATACTGAATTAAATTTAAAATTTATTACATAGATAATCAGTTTGTTCGAATTGAGATTTGAAGACAAAATCATTTTTACTCAACAATAACTTATTTACCACTTTGTGATGAAATGAATCATACATGTTAGATCAATTTAGATTTAGAATCAATTCAGTAGTTAGATATTTTGACGTGTCCAACTTGAATAAAAGTTCTCTTATAATCTTCTTAGTTCTTATAACATGAAATCTTGATGTTTGAAAAATTAAGTGAGATTGAAACATTCGCTAAGTTCGTTGTTAAAGTTAAATATTTGAAAAGAACAAACAAATCACTAAGCTTTTCATCAAAAACTTGTTATGAAAATCAGGTCCAAAAAGGAGGGGAAGCGATCCTAAATAGTGCTGCAGAAAAGAACAATGCTAACATGGTCCGACAAAGTATGAACAACGGTAATGATGCCACAAAGAACAGTGGAATGAACGAAAACCTCAAACGGTATTGAAACATGTGATGTGATTGAGTTATGCTATGTCATGAGTGCATGTTTAAGGATTAGAGTATTGACTATAAGAATTTTTCATTTTCATACATAGTCTTAAGAGTTAAGGGAATATGTACAATTATAGACTAACTTTGATTAATTTTCATGTTTACAATCTAGGGTGAGAAAACTGACAAATATGACAGAAAAGTTAACTAAATCTTTGCTTGATGCTGTTGGAATAATGAGTGTATCAGTGATGACTCCTGTGCTGAAATCCCAAACAGGACAGGCATTCCTAAAGATGCTCCCTGGAGAGGTACTATTGGCTTCCCTTGATGCAGTCAGTAAGTAACATTTCTTAAACAATCCAAAGTTTAAGATATAAGGCTAGCATGTCTTCACTGTCAAACAATTTTTTGATAATTTTTTTATATTTACTTGTATATTATAAATTGACTTTATTTTTAATTAGTATGAGATAAGATATCAGTTATATATTAATGGAGATCTTATATATTAATTAAAGATAAAATCTTTTAATAATATATAAACAAGTATAAATCTTAATTTATAAGTCAGTTTTATAATATTTTTTAAAATGATTTCAGAATCTATCTTAATATAATTATTAGATCTATTGAATTGTTATCTGATCATCCTTAAATATATAATCTTACCTCATACATAAATTTAAATATAAAATTACATTATTGATAAATACACTCTAAGTCATCAAAAACTCATACCAATCTTATTGTTGTTATCCCTAATAAACATCATAAGCTAATCTCATTGTTTTAAAAAGCACCATTAACTCGATTTGTGTGTTTAATGCAACAGATAGAGTTTTTGAAGCAGCTGAAGCTGCTGAAAAACAAACCTATTCTGCTACCTCCAAGGCTGCAACCAGAATGGTTTCTAACAGGTATTATTGTTTCTATTATATTGCTTGAACAATAATATACCCGAAATTTATAGTTGAACCACGCATTGACTATTTATGCCTGAAATTGAATTGCACCTAACTTGGACAACACTTTTTCTCCACTGTCAGGCCTTTAATTTTACTTGCAACAATGTAATCAGTTAGTTTAAGTCGTAAAGTTAAATTTGCGATGAACTTTCTCGGTGATGTCACGTTAAAACATTTTCCCACGTCAATTTAAGGTTTTAAATTGGAGTCATGATTACAATTTCATAAATTTAAAAAACCATACTTTAATGTATATAAGCCAAATGAATAGAAATAAACTGTAAAATTTATAAAATTTTATACTAAGTAAACAAAGTAATAATATCGTACGATGACATTCATATGATATGATAGATTAGATATTAAAGTGTGAGTCTAATTTTATATTATATAAAAATATCATATTAAATAATATATAAAAAAAAAATTTACAAATTTAATATCTTAAAGTTTTGAGTTAAAAATGATGTGATTTTTTTATGTTTGATTTTGTTGTCATTGTATCAGTGTCGGCATCCATATTTTAACATCAATGTAACCTTAGCTAAAATGGTTGGTTTGGCTACAGGTTTGGAGAAGAAGCAGGAGAGGCTACTGAGCATGTGTTTGCAAGTGCAGGACATGCTGTTAACACTGCTTGGAATGTTTCTAAGATTAGGAAAGCCATGAATCCAGCTTCTTCTGCAAATGCTGCTGGAGCACTCACAAATTCTGCAAAGAAAAGAAATGCTTTATTGTGAAAAAAATCTGATCATGTTGCTTTCTGTCTCACATAGGTGAAGTGAAAGCCATAACAAAACTACGTATATCAATAATGTTTTTAGTTGTCATGTAAGTTTTGTTGTTCTGATGAAAGCACAAGTACTGTTGTATGAATTGCATCCCTATGCAAACCATAGAAGAACCAAACTATTAATGTTTGTATACATGAAAAAGCTCCAAATTTCAGTAAGAAAGCATTATAGTAAAATCATTTTGAATTGTATAATGTCTGTTATTAATTTAATATGGCTCTGTGATGATATGAATAATAATGAAAAGACCTCTTTTTTCTAAGAGTAGGCTAATGATTATCACTATGAAGAAATAATGCATGCCTATAGTTTGGTGAAGATGATTACAACTACAGATATAGAATTAAGAAAAAGGTTTCAAAGATAATGATTCTCATACTTGGGTTGCCTATTGGTGGATTTTTTTAATCATCATTAGAATTGTAGGACATTGGTTACACTAATTATCTTTTATTAATAATATGATACTAATATCAATATTACTTCACAAAAGTAATACATGCTTTATGTTCTTTAAGATGAACATAATCATTATTTTTTTAATAATTGCAATAAAATAGTTTGATTTTGATTCTAATAAAGCATATTTTTTAATATATTTTTTTAACATGTACTATGATGTTAATTAAATTTTATTAAAAAATAAAATTTCATAAAAGCTTAAATAGGCTCTAGATTGTAAAATATTGTAACTTGTAATAACTTTTTAACAAATAATGTATAAAAATGTGTTATCAATATTTCTAGCAAACAAACACATTTTATTTTATTAAGTTAAAATTTAATTATTGTAATAATTTTTATTATTTTACATATATTAATTTTAAATCTATTATATTTAGTTATTTTTATGTTATTTATTTAAATTTAAAATATTTAAATTTAAGATTAATATTCATTAGATATATAAAAAATGAGATGTAAGAGATAAACAACTTAAGAAAAGAAAATAAATGGAACACGAGGAGGAGTGAGAGAAAAAATCAACTTTAAATTATTATTTAAAAAATAATAAGAAGTAAAAAATAAAAAACAAATTACTTTTATATAAATTAAAAAATATATTGGAAAAGTAAAATTTATTCATAAAATAACTTTCATCTATTTAGAGTTATAAATATATAATGTTTTTTCTTGAATATTTTAGTTGTTAAGGTCATTTTTGTCCTTCCATCATCAATCATCCTACTTTTTACTTTGCATACGCCATTGATTGCGACAAACAATGACAGCCACTGTCTTTAATTTTGAAAGAAAAAGGGAAAAACCCCACTGACTATAGGAACCCTAAATATATTACTATTAAGTACCAAATTAAGTTTTTTAGTTTGTTACAACAACCAAGATATTTTTATTAACCCTGTTATTATAGGGAAGTAGAAAGTAGGGTTTTCATCATATTATAGGACTAAGAGGTGTTTGATTGATTTAACATAGAAGGTGACACCATAAAATGCAAACTATAACACAAGATCACACTCACCAATTGCTCTTCTTAACCACTATTTCTTCCAACTATATATATATTAGTCATGAGTTACTGAGATTAGATGTAATTGTGGGAAAATTAATTTTTAAGAATGGAAAAAATATGATGCTAAGATATTAAATCATAATTTTAATTTATTATAAATTACTTGTTTTTTTTATAAATATCTAGTAGTAAATATATTGAAATTGTATTTTAGAATAAATTCATATAAGGAATATTTACATTCAACTTATCCTTTACTCTCAAGATTTCGTTTGTTGGAAATCAAAAATCATATTCTAAATAAAATCATCTCACGATTTCATTTACAGAATATCTTACTAAATATTGTCTCATTATAAAAAAATTTCCCCCTAAATGTTGTAATATATAAACATGAAAAATGTTGTATGAACATCTAAAATATGCATCTTCAAAATGAAAATATTTCATGAATAACCAAAATATTCATTTATATCTCACTTACACCTAGATAAAATAAAATTAAAGAAGGGATAGACTTATAAGATATATGACATGACGACGAGAAGAAATAGAAACGATTAAAAGATGTATAATATGTGTATTTTTAGAAAGAAAGTATGTGTATCATTTTTATTTTTTAATTATTACAAGTTTATTGTTTGATAGTTCTTATGATATATATTTAAATTTTTTAATATTTAAAAGTAAAATATTTAAAACATTTTATTTAGATGTTATTTTAAGACTATGATAATATTTTCTCAAATAATAAGTTATTCATTAATGTAAAAATGAGAAATAATAACAAAATGAATTGCATTGAAAGTGATGTTAAAAGCAAAATATTAATGTTTTCTAAGTTAATTGAAATGTACTATATTGATTCATATTAGAAGGGATGTTGTATGTATCAATATAATACATCTCTTTAGTTTTTTTTCCACACCTTTTTTTGCAAGTCTTTCCTCCACGAGTTCTTCATTCGTAAGTCCTTCCATTGTCACGCTCATTCATTTTTATTTCGTGAAACCTACCTTCACTTTCAAGTAATTCACTTTAGTTTTGTTTTTGATATTGTGAGAGTAGAATTAGTAGCTATAATAGTATTACTTAGAATTTTGAGTTGATGTTTTGAATGCATATTACTTTATTAAAATAATAGAGTGTAAGTTTTAAAATAACTTCATTTGACAAAAAACACAATGAACAAAATTGAGCCCGACTCAAAATTTGAAAATATCTTAATATTTTTATAAAAAAAACTTCAATAAATCATTATCATATATTTTTATAGTACAAAAAATTGAGGTGGGGTGAATACCTAGGTGGATTGGGAGACTTAAAACTTGACAAAAATACAACTTTTAGAATTTTTTAGCATTTATTATTATTATTATTATTTTGCATTTTTAGCTTCTATTGGGTTCTGCTGTGTCAATTTTTATAATTATATAAGTGAGATTTAAGATAAATAATATTATTTTTATTTTAAATGACATTTTTTATATTCACGATTGATCAGAGTCGAAGTAGAAAATGCTTATTCATATTGTATTTGAGTTTGTATAATAATTTTAAAAATAATCTATGTAATATATCCACTTTCTATATCACTTATCAACTAATTAAATATGTGTTCTACCTCAATTACATCTATATCGATTATAGAAGATAGAATGTTGAAAATAACTATATAAGAGATATTTTTTTTCTGATAATAATTTTTCCGTTAACTAAATATAATTTAGTGAAAATCTATAACAAAAATCTTTAATTGAATTGATTATTTTGTTTGGTTAAGAAGATATTTATCAATATCGAGACATGTTGATAACTTAAATGAAAAATTGTAAATATAAAAAACATGCGAATTTATTTTAGTATAGTTCATTAAGATTTTTATAAATCAATACATATGGAGCGATTTTACATAATTTTCGATAGGCATAGTCTCTAAGCATTACTCAAAAATTAAATTTCAATCATAAAAAATTACTCTCTAAGAAAAACAGTGATGACTAATTTACTTCTTAAATATGGTTGAATGTAATGAAACTAAAACTCAATTAAAACTTGATTTTAAAATTATCAAAGTTTTATTTTATTTTATTTATATTGTTCTCCTCTATGTTTAACGTTTAATCACAACTTAAGTAAGATTTTGTGAAACCCAACCCTAATATCTTATAATATATTAAATCAAACCACACCTTAGTCTATTGGACTGAATTGAGTTAAAGGATCAATTTTCTGAATTCTAATTTTAAGTAATACTTTTCAATAAACATGTGTCATGAACATAATTTTATAAGAAAAAAAATTAATAATTGTGTTGTGTCCTTAAATGGAAAGTTTCCATTAAACTAAAAAAAATGTAAGTAGCCATAGAAAGTAATATGGACAAATTGAATTGCTGTGTTTACCTGCTCCACTATTCCTTTCTTCAATAATAATATCACTCCACCACATTCATCTTTCTATTATATCTAAAACCTTCTCTCTAATGGAATGAACACTAATTAAAACATTGCTTTTTGAATTATTAACACCGTGCTTTGAATACATATATAAACATAAAAAGCCATCAAAGTTGAAGGGGCCACAAACTAATCACAATTCCACTCTCAGAGTTTAAACTAGAATAAACAACTCCACCTCATAACCAATATTTTTATTTCAAGTTTTCGACTATTCTAAATTTATTTTAATACTCTTTCTCAAAAGTTTCAAAATCTTAACTTATTTGTTATTATAGAACGCGTGTTCACAAAAATTATTTAGTTTAGTTAGTAATTTCAATTTTAAATTACACAACGAAATTACATTGAATATTTAGAAAGAGGTCTTTATCATTTATAATAATAAGCATTTATTTAGAAGTTGTAATGATTTTATTTAGGTTAAAAAGAATTAGGATAAATAACCATTTTGCTTATTAAATATATAAATTGGTTGTGATTTATTTAATTCTGAATAAACATTTTTTTTTGATTTATTATAAGAAAGTCTAAAAAGTGCAATAATTGCATCTAATCGTTAAATTTTTTGGGACCCTTTTAATATTAAATGATATTGTTCAATAATTAATTCAACACTAATTTATTTATTTGGAGATCCATTTTAAGTTGTAAAGTTAAACAATATTGTAGGCTTCTTGATCAAATATGTAACTTTCATTGATCGATTCATTTTCAGTGGTTTACTTGATCAAATTAAAACTCACTAAATAACCATGCATAAAATAAGGAATCACCAAATCTATTTAAAATATAAAATGGGTGTATACGAATACTATTCTCGATCTCTGAATAACAATTATAAAAATTGAAAGTATCAAAAAGTTTTAGAAACATAATTACTTTCGGAAATGTCAGAGTATATTGTAGATTTTACTTTTATCAAATATATAATTAAATTAAAATATATAATTAGATTTAAATCTCCACTTATACTTAAGTTAGAATTAAAATTTAGACTCAACATTAATTTTTTTTTCTTTTAAAATCTAAACCATGTGATGTGGTGGTTCGGTGGCACTATTCCAACTTTACCCGATTTAAAAATGAAACAGTAACGTACGATTCTTGTAAGGTATAACTTATTAATTAACTAATCACAAAGAACACCATTTTCTTATGTGGGGTGAGGGTGTTGAGAATCACAAAATCCATCATCCATATATAATGGTATGATGAATATGATTTTAACCATATGTTTCATAATTTAATCATGTAGCATTTAAATATTGAGACATTCTCATTGGGTTAGTAGCCAGCAATGATGAGCATGAGCATTTAACTACCACCAATTCAGAATCTTAAACAACATTGGATTATCTTAAACAATCATAATTACTCATAGTTGAAATATGCCTACAAAGATGGAAATTATAAGCTTTTGTCCATTATTTAGTTAATTGTTTAGGAGTAAAAGTGTTATGACAAAAATAAAGTACCAATATTTTGTTATTTGAGTATAAAGTTTATGAATAGAAAAAAAATTAATTATTTAAATCTTATTTAAAAAAATTGTTATATTTTTAAGGATATTTTTTCTCTATCTTTTTCTTTTTCAAAATTTTGTAAACATTTTTAATTCTTTCATATATATTAAAGTTTATCTTAAAAATTCTAGTGGAGACGGTAAGTTTATCTTATTAAAATTTGTTTTAGAGTAAGTTTCTCTTTTTCTTTTCTTTTTTTAAGTTTTGATTATAAAAATTATAAATATTGTATTCATTTATTAGTTCATAATCATAAAATATTTAAATAATTGATTAGAATCTTTTGTATATATGTATAGTTTTTCTGCGATAATATTAAACTTAAGAATTTAAATTTGATTTAAACAAATTAGAGATAAGAAAAAATCTTTATATTTTAATAGTAGGTAGGATAAATAATTTGGTGAATCAGATAATTTTGACTTGAATGATGATTTGTATAAATTATAAATTTGTAAGCTTACAATTTAATATATGCACTTATATCAGATTTTAAAACATTCAAATATTAACTTACTCTAAGAGGGGTGATATTACAGGAAAATAGAAACAGATTTAAGAGAATGATATATATGTGTAGAACTCCTTGATTATTCTCTTTTCTTATACATGTATATATTAAGGAAGAAAGTTTATTTATTTAAAAAAAAAAAAACTTCAAAGTATAGAGTAAATATCTAAATGTTTATCTATCTTATTATGTTAATATTAATGTAATGGTTACAGTGGAATGATACACTTTTCATGAACAAAATTGGTACATGTCAATCATATATTGTTGGGGTTATGAATACTTCATAATTGTAACAATTGTCGAACACCCCAGATTGGTAATATCAACCTATTGGTTCTGCCAAAAAACTTACAAAACTAAAACTAAAATATTCAAAAGAAATTAAATATATTGATTTTGAGTAATGGTTTATTTATAAGTGATTGGGATAATTCCCTCATACTCTTTTAATAATAGAATATTGGAAGATAAAATATTTTGACCTCCAAGCTAGTTAATGTGCTGATATGCTTAAATACCAAAGTCATAATGTAATAAGATAATTGAATTTGTCTGGTAGAATGACATTATTATTAAGTTAGGAAAGTGAGTGATGCTAACTTTAATAATAATTTTATGTATCGAAATATAAATACCAATTAGTAGACAGGTATACTTTAAAAAACAAAGTCATAGTTAATATTACAAAATTATTTTAATAAGACGGGATTTAAATACTAATTATATATTATTATTAATTATATTTTTATACAATATAAAATCTCTATATGATAGTACACTATCAAATTTTTAATTAGAAATAAATTATTCTCAAGAATAACCCAAGTTTCACATGGACTTTAAACTTAAAGAAATAAAAAAAAAAACACGGAGTGCTTCATGTGGTGGACCAATCTACAAAACTTTTAGACTTTGTAGGCAGTTTTTTTTCATAATTAAAACTACAAGGCAAAAAGTTTGGACAACCTTTGACATAGTATTGCAAACCTAACCTAACCTAAGTATTTACACATTTGGCTACATTTAAGGCGAAAATACCGGATCATTAATAATTGACACTAATAACAGGGCGTGAAAGAATAAAATAATTTTTTTGTTTGAATTTATAGTTAGTTTAAGAATTTTACAACTCATTCTATATTAATCAATAAAGTAAATATTTATATAATTTTTGTTTTTGAACTTATTTCCGAAAAAAAGTAAACTTTTATTGATCAAAGTAGTTAAACAAGATGTAAATAAATTACCATTAAATATCTAAAAAAATTATAAACAAAATTGATTTTTAAAAAATATCAGTTATCATGTTATCAAATATTTTAAATAAATATTCATCTCCTTCATGTTATTAACACTCTCATTTCTTATATTTCTATTTCTATTAATATAACATCTTCCTTATACTATGTATATATATTTTTTTTTGTTTGTAAAAATTCTTTAACTTTTATATTTTCAAAACTTAATTTTTATATTTTAAATATTTAATTTTAATTTTCATAATTTTAAACAAGATACATAAGAAAGACGACATTATTATTTTTTTTAAATGAAATCATGACAATTATGCTTTCAGTTATTTTAATTTTTTAAGAAAAAGACGTACTTGACAAAGACAACTTATATATTCTTTTCATGTTAAATTGACGACGTGCTATGCAACTTTTTATTTATTTATTTAAATTTTGTTTTTGAAATGTGTAAACTATTTGTTTACTAATAAATTCATGTTGTTACAAAACACAAAAATGGTAATCTAATTTGACAATTTTAGTTTTATTGAAGTCATTTACATTGTTCCCGACTTTGCTATTTTTTAATAATAATAATAATAATAATAATATAATAATAATAATAATAATAATAATAACATAATAACATAATAATATAATAATAACAAATACATAACAAATGAAGCAACTATCAATTCCTTTTTCCAAACTTTTCACTTCAGTATGCGTGTAAAAAGCTACCATGTTCACTATTTTTATCCCAAGCCTTACAGTCTTTGAACAACCACTTGATGCTTTAAATGAAATTTGATTTTCCATTATTCAATGGCATGAACATAATGATAGAAGGCCAAAATGATAGTTTTATGAATTGGCTTTTGTGCATGGGATAACCTTTATATTTTTAGGCATTATCCCATTTGACTTCTTTTTAGTTTTCCTCTTAAAAGGAAAAGTTTGACCAAATTAATACTCTTTCATTTTTTTTCCAAAAAAAATCATCTTAAAACATGAGTTGAAGTAAATTAAAACAAAATAAAATTAAAATTGACAAATAATTTTTACTTTTAAACTCTTATTTTTAACATTAATATAAATTAAATTATAAAAAATAACTGGATATAAACATATTCTTATCTTTTTTTGGGCAATAAAAAATACAAACTAAAGGGTGTAAACATACCCTTCTGATCTATAGGACTCATCATCACAGAAAAATTAACAACTTAAAGATTTCTATCATAAGTAACGTACGTATGTCAATATAAATTAGCAAAAATCGGCAAAGAAAAATATTAAGATAAGACTGTTGTCAGAAAGAAAATTGATTTTAATATATGCTTAGACAAGAATAAAGAAAGTGACTTGATTCTTCATATCAAGACCATTGAATTAAAGACAAAGAAAAAAGAAAAAAAAAAAAAAAAAAAAAAAAACACTTTAGGAGGGTTATATTCTAAAGGCAAAGTAAGAGACATGAGATTAAAAAAAGTGGGAAAGACTCAAAAGAATAAATATTCAATGAAATGAAAGAATTTCATTTTGGAATTTATCCAAGGAAAAAACATATCTAGCTGAAAATGGGGAATATTGAAATGTTAAAAGGAAGCATATTTCAAACTATCTATTTGGAAATGTATATTCAAGATAGCAAATGTTGAACATGTGCCATATATACATATATATACTTCGAAATTATTGTTATATAGACACACAAGTACAGAGAGTGTAGGGCTAAGTTGCGTAGCAGAATATAATATGGTTGCTAAGGATATATAAAAGCAAAAAGTAGATGTTATACTTTGAAAAGGATCATATTAATGATGCAACAAATTATGATTGACGTGTGTTTTAGTTAGTGCGAGAAAGAGAGGTCCAAAACATCCAGCTACATAACTATATGTGTTAAAATATAATTATCATGGAATTTGGTCTGTTGCAGTTAGGCATGGCAGCTCACTCATGCAGCAAAAAGTGGAATATGCTGTGTAAACATATCTTCCTCCATGCTTCTGAGCAAGAAATGCACTTATGAGTTTCTCTTCTTAAATATTCAACAATACGGTAAAAAAAAAGTATTTTATGACAGAATAATTGATGTAACATTTTTATAAATATTTAAAAAAAATTACGTCTGTTAATTCAAACCTGATATATTATGTCATCTAAAAAATAAAAAATTCAAAACTTTTTATGTCACTCAACGATATAAAATGTTATTCAAAATCGATGTAAAAGGTATTTATTCTACTAATAATACAGTGTTGGTGGCCATATTCTATTTCATTTTTTCATTTGGTAGATTTCCAAGTAGTGACAATCTGTGAGATGTACTATGACAAGGTTGTCCTATATATCAGCACCTTGTTCATTGTAGCACGTGTAGTTATTTGTTGATTCTGTCTGAAAGGTTTTGAGAGAGAAAAAAAAAAAAGGAAAGAAAACAGTATTATCTTACAAAAATATTATCAAAGTTTAACAAAGCTTCACTTATATATTATAGAGATGTGAACGAGTATTAGATAATCATGATTCATTAACAAGTTAATGTGGCGTGTGATAGATTATATATATGTACAAATACCCCAGTAATGCATTAAATATTTTGGTCTGTTCACGTGAAGGGACTTTGGATCCTGAAGTGGCCATTTATAAAATAGAAAAAGGTGGCAAATTGCAGTAAACAGACAATGGCCAAAGTGACCTCAAATGAGAATACTAAATGAATAGAAAGAAAGGGCAGCGAGTGGTATGATGGCAATGTTGGTATGTTATGTCATATCATCTTTCTCCAAAACTTGACAAAAATTGTGACAATCTCATACCTCTCATTGGATTTCAATGATTAAAGAAATGAAAAACAAACAAACAAATGAAACGAGAAGCACAAAATCAGCTTTAACTACCCCACAATTACACACAAAAAGCTTATGATCATGATATTCACTGTGTGTTTCCATTGGAATATGCCTCCCTCACTCTTTCAAGTCTTGAAACAGATGAACATGGAGTTGTGTTCACACTTCACACTTATATAAGTAGGCTTTGGAAACCAAAACCATCTCATTGTGATGTGCCCCCACAACACACAATTTCACCTCTCTCTCTCCTTTTTTGTTTTCCCATATTTGGCAACCTAACAAGGTTTTCACACAGCTGAAGGAATGGATGAGACTGAGACACAGAAGGTAGAGATGAGAAGAAAAGAGAGAGCTTCCAATACCATCATTATTTTGAGATATGCTGATTGGATTGATATTGTGCTCATGCTAATGGGTGCTTTGGGAGCAATTGGAGATGGCATGTCCACAAATATTTTGTTGCTGTTTGCAAGCCGTATCATGAACAGCTTAGGTTACAGTAATAAGCAACAAAGTACTAATAAGACTTACATGGCTGAGGTTGAAAAGGTAAGTTAACGTTGACTCATGTTCCTTAAATTCTTGGTTCACTTTTTTACACACTGGTCTCTAACCAACAAATATTTCTCTCTCTTTTTTCATTTTGTGTTTTGTTTCTCATTTACAGTGCAGCTTATATTTTGTCTACTTGGGATTAGCAGTGATGGTGGTGGCGTTCATGGGTAATCCAAATTCAAACCTTCTTTTACAAACTTGCTTTACTTTTTGAGGACAAAGGTGTGAACACTGTAATAACTAATTTAGTAGGCATGCACCAAGGTTCGAGGCACCCTAAATTCTCACATGTTTGATTTGGCTAGACATGTTTGGTCATTATTTATGAAACCCTAAAAGGTAGATTTTCATTACAGAAATTGGAACTACACCAACCTACTATATATATATATATATATATATATATATATATATATATATATATATATCATATATA
>Ga0209489_103450_pt1 | contig 30813 bp, 15 predicted proteins | sample SiratrowhiteBW_FD_187527 | JGI IMG/M metagenome (GOLD analysis project Ga0209489, IMG submission 187527) | Root nodule microbial communities of legume samples collected from California, USA - Siratro white BW (SPAdes) (version 2) | ecosystem: Host-associated > Plants > Roots > Nodule | place...
ACACTTGGAAATGCTTCAAGTGTGGGATGTTTAATACCAAGGCCTAAGGCCTTTATTTATAGCAAGCAAAGGTGGTACCCTTTCTCCACCCACTGATGTGGGACTTTGAGAGGCACAAAACTAACATACCTTGTGGAACTCAAAGGAACCAAAGCATTCTTTGCCATGAAAGTAATGGATAAGACATCATTAGCTAGTAGAAACAAGCTTTTGAGGGCAGAAACAGAAAGAGAGATTCTTGGACTTCTCGACCACCCTTTTTTACCAACTTTATATTCTTATTTAGAGACTGATAAGTACTATTGTTTGGTCATGGAGTTTTGTAGTAGTGGCAGTTTGCATTCTCTTAGACAGAAGCAACCTAACAAGCATTTTACTGAAGAAGCTACACGGTTAGCTACTTAAACACACACATGCATTGCACTTGGATTCCACCAAAGTGTATGTTACAATAGTTATTAGTCATGATTATATGTTCAACATAAATCATTACACATGGTAGTTTAATGCTTTATTAATATGAAATAACATGTCACCATTTCAATGAGACAAATGCAATTTACTTATTTCTACCAATTGTCCTAAGTTAAGGATGAAATATATTATAACACTAGTTAAAGATTTTCTTGTCAACCTTTTTGGACAAAGTTTAGTTTATTGCATTCCTTGTCATTTGGTATATCTAAACATACTTCTAATAACAATTGAAAAATTGAAAAATACAACAATTATGCTACTTTAAAAGAAAAATTGTAAACATAAGAGCAAATCTTGTTTGCATGTTTAATGTAAAATGGCAATTATATAGTTAATTAAGAAGGCAACAATAATTGAGAAAAAAGACATGCTAATTAAGCATGTCTATCCTTACATTTGTGTAATTAAATTGAACCTATTGATAATCTCTATTTATCTACACAAGAGAAAGAAACATTTCAAATCTTTTACCACCTAAATTGTGCACTAATAAGAACATCTGTGACATAAATTTTGTAACAAGTTTAAGAATTCAATGTCTCATTTCCTACGACAGGTTTTATTATTCAGAAATCTTGTTAGCTTTGGAATACTTGCACATGTTAGGCATTGTGTATAGAGACTTAAAACCAGAAAACGTTCTAATTCGAGATGAAGGTCACATAATGTTATTAGATTTTGACTTATCTCTTCGATGTTCTGTGAATCCTACACTAGTGAAGTCATCATCTGCACATGAAAGTAGTGATGGTCCTTCTGGGGGCATTCTGAATGATGATCATGCAATACATGGTTGCATACAATCCTCAGGTTTCTTTCCACACATTTTGCCTTCAAAAAAGAACCGCAAGTCAAAGTCAGATTTTGGCCTGTGGTTGGAGGATGCCTCCCTGAGCTAATGGCTGAGCCTACAAATGTGAGGTCAATGTCCTTTGTAGGGACACATGAGTATCTTGCACCTGAGATTATTCATGGTGAAGGACATGGTAGTGCAGTGGATTGGTGGACCTTTGGAATCTTTTTGTATGAGCTTTTGCATGGCACAACACCCTTTAAGGGTGCTGGAAACAAAGCTATCCTCTTCAATGTTGTAGGACAACCCTTAAGATTTCCAGAAAAACCAACTGTTAGCAAAGTTGCAAGAGACCTTATACAAGGGTTGTTGGTGAAAGAGCCTAAAAAAAGATATGCTTACAAAAGAGGTGCCACAGAAATAAAGCAACACCCTTTTTTCAATGGAGTGAATTGGGCTCTTGTTAGAAGTGCTACACCTCCTATTATACCAAAACCTTTCAATTTTTCTAAGTATGTTAGAAAAGCAAACGTTCCACCAATGGATAAGAAGATTGCAGATATTGTTGCAAGTGATAAAAGCAAGCATACAAAACCATATTCATCTTCTGAAAAATTTGAGTACTTTTAGGAGAATATATATGATGCTTTGTTTGTACAAAAATGTATGTTACTTCTCAAAACAAATTTTGAAAGATTTTATGAAAATTTAATGTTGTACACAAACATGTAAATTTGAGTAAAAGATTTGTTTTTCTCCTTTTCAACTTCTTCTATTTACTTTCTTCTGTTTTAGCATTAATAGCTCATTCTAAAAACACTTGTGGAATACTAGGAAAAATTGTAATTATATACAATGAATAATATCAAAGGAACATTTTTTATAAAATAAGCTGAATACAATGTAAACAAAATATAATAGGCCCTGTCAAAGTTTTTTCTTTTCTTTAAGAATATGATAAGATCAATGCTTTTTAAATGAACATCAAATAGAGTTTAATTAATTTTGTGGATATACTTTTACACTAATAATCAATAACAACATTTTAAATATTACTTTTACAAAATATTATATAATTAAATTATTGTAAATGATTACTTATTAGATTTACTAGATATATAATGTTTAAAAAACTTAATAACCTAACGAGTGACATTTGATTAACTTATAAGTTAATTTTACTAATATAAATTTGGTAAGGTAGCTTGCTTTTGGAGGTTTGAGTTTATAGGTAAAAGCTACTTCAACTACTTTATAACTTAATTATTTTTCTTTCATTAGTATTCCTTTTATTTTAATATAATATTTTAATGCATTTGTTTTAGTTGTTTGTAATAGAATATAGATATAGTTTCAACATTTTAAGATATTAAATATTATATATTTATTTAATTATTGAAATATTTTTAATATTTGTTGAGTTACATATTAAAAATTGAAAAAGAAAAAAAACTGAATGTAACAAGAGTTCAATTGAAAGTAAATAAAAATTAAATTTGATTAAGACTCATTAGTTCTATACCATATATTACTTCTTCAATATTTTTTTTTTAATCAAATGGTATACTACACATCAAATATATAAATAATAATAATAATAATAATATATTTTCCTAAAATAAATATATAAAAATAAAATTAATATAAATATTAAATTTTAACTCACTAAAACAAGATAACATAATAAAAAAATGTGAAGATACACTGAAACATGCATGTGTTATCGCTACCATTAAATTATAAATTATAGTATTTAAGTAAATTATGGGTGTATTTAGTAAAAACTAGTTTATAAGCTACCTCATAACTCATAAGGGATTTAGTTACAAGTTGATAAGTTTATAATTTATGAGTTTTGATCTAATAATTGGATAATAAATGTTTGATAAAAACTAATTGATAAACTGATTAGTAAATGTAAAATGAAATAATTATATAAATTTTATTATAGAAATAAAATTTATATTTTTAAAAAATAATAAATTTTTTATTATTTTATTTATTTAAAATTTTATATGAGAACTAACTAAATTTCATAAAATAATGAAAAAATAACATGAATTACAATCCAGTTAAAGAACTTTAGACTTCTTAATAAGCTTAATCTAACTATCAAGTTTCCCGTAATAAATGTGTATAAATAATGAATTATAATAATCTATATGTTATAAGAAAAAAAATTATTTAGACACTAATTTTAACTATTAAATAAAATGGTTGTTAATTGTGACTAAAATAACCATTAAATTAGATTTTGATTACTAAATAACTATAAAAATAAAAGTAATGATTAGATTTAGTGACCAAGATAATTAGTATCTGACATTAGCTACCAAGATTTTAGCCACTTATATCATTAGATTCTAAATTAGTCTCTAATTAGATTCTAAATTAGTTTCTAATTAAGTTAGTGACTAATTTTAGAATATAACGGTATAAGTGGCTAAAACCTTGGTAATTAATGTTAGATATCAATTATCTTGACTTAATTGATCATTAAATTTAATCATTACTTTTATTTTATAGTTATTTAGCAACAAAAATCTAATTTGGTTGTTATTTTGGTCACAATTAGCAACCATTTTATTTGATAACTAAAATTGGTGTCTAAATAATTTTTTTCTTGTAATGATAAGGTATCACCACTTGAAATAATGTTACCGATACTAAAAACAACATTCAAGTCACAAGTATTTATTTGGTTGTGTACACATAAATTAAACCACAAGGTTTAGAGACCATGTAACCATTAGGTTATTAACCTTATGGTTATATGGTTCCTTTAAAAGTTCTTAATCTACTTCTTTCAAAAAAAAAATAATTTTCAAAAACAATCAAAGAGTTAAAATAAATTCAAGAATATTTATAATCCTCTTTGACTTTTGCTTTCTCTTTATCTCAATCAATTTTTCTCACATTTCATAGTGTTATTTACTCAAATACACTAATGCTCTTATATTTAAATGCATGATATATAATTGAATTCAATAAAGTGTTTGCATATGAAGTAGTTTAGAACTACATGAACCAAATTACACAAAATGAAAACTCTCACTATCTACTTTAAAATTAAATATCATAGGAGTCAATGGAGAAAGCATAGCTAGTCATTATTACCTCTCATTTGATTCATAGACAAGAGGTTTCCTCTTGTATAGACTTGTATCTGTCTTTAAGAAAGTATGAATGAATGCAGTGTATACACACAAATGCATTACTCACTATATATCTCAAATGATAAGTCATAATTTGAATTTTCACACTACTAAGTGACTATTTAGATTTCTTAGATGATCAAATATAACTTGGATTTTCACAATGTTAGATCGTTGCTCAGACTTCTCAAATTATAAAATATAACTTGGATTTTCACATTACTAAGTCATTGCTTAGACTTTCCAAATGATTAAAAATAACTTAGATTTCATATTGTTAAGTCATTGGTTAGAGTTCTCACAATAGAAAAAACACTATTCGTCCACAAAATATTATTGTCAATATATTTTAACAATGGATCAATTGGTGAAAAATCTACTCATAAATAATTTGGTGTTTAATTTAAAGATAGATTTACGGGATAAATTAATCGTTAATTTATCATTTGATAAAATTAATTGTAGATTAAAATAGTATATATGTACATCTCTTTGAAGTTTGAAAATTGATTCTTTTCTTTATTTGCTCCTCACTATTCAACTCTTTCTTACTTGATTTTTCTACTGTTTTGTGCATGCTCTCTTATATTATAGGATGGGATAATCATTGCTCAAGGTTGAAATCTAACTAAATAATCTCATTTTTAGTTTCACCCCTAACCTATTCTGAAATCATTTAAGTATTATACAAAGTTGAGGTATTAAGTGTAATAATGATTTTTTTTTTATCCAAGCTTATCCAAGCCTTAATTACTTTGAGATATTTAACTTCTCATACACATTTTACCCTTACTGTTAAAGAAAAATACATTGATGTGGCCTTAATTACTCACATATTTAACTTCACATATACATTTTACCCTCCCTAAGAAAAATATATTGATGTGGTAATGTAAAATCATGAGGAGTGGAGCCCACTCATTCCCTCCTTATCTCTAAGCATTAAATGTTGTATTTATTTCTTAAGAGGAGTTTCTTTCAATGATTTGTTTCACCTTAACTCATTTATGTTCATGGTTGTTAATATTTATTTATCTAATTATCATAAACTTCATATTTTACACAGTAGGAAAGACGTATCTGTATTAAATCATCTTAGTATGCTTGGTGTAGCAAATAATGGAAAATTAGCCCGAAGTTAGCCTATATCAAATTAAACAAGATTATCTTACAGTTGGTTAGATGACGAAATCAACAATTTAGATGATACTCAATTTATGACAGTAGCAAAAAATAATTATGTCTCCATCTTGATTCACTACATAATCATGAATAGATGTAAAACTTCTAAAAATACAAGGTTGTTGTTTTTTTCTCTGAGATCTTTGTGACTGAATCAAACTTGTTTCTACACAATTAGACTGCATATGTGACTAATTTTGAACCATTTCTACTCAATTTTTAGATTGCATATCAAGTTAAATTGGTACAAACACTCTATCACTTTCAGTTGTAGACTCTCAAATTCAACATTTACTTTCATCAACAATAATATATTTGCTCATCACTAACTTTTTTTAAAAGGATTGTATAATTTGTAGTCACCTTTGAAATGATATCTTAGAAACACAATTAGCTCTCCTTTGTGTCATCTAAGTTCTTTCTTCTTTCATCGTATACATGTCTAAAGTAAAGATAACCAAATATTCATAGATGACTTATTGCAAGTCTTTCCTAACCATGCTTCCTTTGGAGTAACATCATGTAGACTTTTAGTTGGATTGTTGTTCAAAATATAGGCAGCAATAGATACAACTTCTTCCAAAACCTATTTTGGCGTACGATTTCCACCGTCATAGGTGAAAATGAAAATATTGAGGTTCTAGATTTTTTAATATAAAGCACAACAACCTAGGTCGATTTTAAGAGAACACATGATAAATTTTTAGCATGCATAAATAAAAAGTTAAATTACAAAATTTAGGGTTTAAGGCTTAGTAAAATTACAAAACCCTAAATCCTAAACCCTAAAAAAAAATTAAATATCAAAAGTGAAATTATAAAATATTAAAATAGATAAATTCTCAGATTCAAACAACCAATCCCAAATTCATAGTTCTCTAAAGATTATAGCAGAGTTTGAACAATTAATCAATTAAATCTATTTATACAAGTTAAATATAAATAACACATTCAATCCAATTTGTATTTAATTATCAAATTAAGATTTAATAAATTACTAATTTGAATTCTTAGTTTAAAAGTGCAAAATTGATATCACAAATAACAAAACCAAAATTAGAGAAGAGAAGAACAAACTCAAATCTATGAACGATCGATACGAAACTCAATTTGTGTTGTTTGATATAGATTCTGCAAATCGATCCTCAGAGATTTAGTTCTCCATTAAAAAATAATTATAATGTTGTAGAATAATAATAGAACACTATGAAAACGTGAAAATAGATAGAAAGGGAGAAAAACTAAAACCCTAAAATATTATGTAAGTGATTTATCTCCCAATTTTGAGCAGAATTATACCTTAAATAAGCTTTAAACCTAAAACCTAATTTTGCAAATTCTAAAGAAATTATAGACATGTCTAAAAGCATAATTAAAAACGTTTAAGCTAAAACAAGCAAAATTAAACACACTCTCTCTACAAATTTTTAGTAAATCTGTCTCAACTTATAAAAATCATAAAATAGAGACTCCAAATTCAGCAATCCATATGTCCGTTTTAAAAGTGTAGAATCTAATGTAACTAGAATCAACTAAAAGGATGCTTACAGAAAAGTTATGGCTGAAACAGTGAGCAAAGGTGAACGAGTCAAGGATACAAAATTAAAGTAATTATATAGCAGAAAATTCAATTCATTACTATTGAAAGAATATTTGAACATTTAATGTCCAAATACTATACTCAGATTTGGTATAATTTTATGTTATCACCATGAGAAGAATATAATCTAAATTAAAACAATCGTTATCACCTTATGCTATTTGATTTTTTATTCTCTTGTTTTCGCCTCAATCTGGAGAATAACCTATTTTCTACAAGCATACTAATATATATTTTTCTTATCACCTCTCTTCTTGACAAATTTTCCACAACCTCCATTCTTCTTGTGATTACCACCACTAAAACTGTTATTTGAAAGCCTGCTAAAACCTTCACCAAAATATTTCCCTTTATTTTTCTATTTCTCTTTGTTTTTACCACCCCAACTACCATTTCTTTCAAATTTTTGTGCTTTCAAAGCCTCAAGTGTAACTATTGAGCTAGTCAATTACTCCTTCACTGTCTAACATACATACAATAATACTAAATTATCTACAACACTTCTTTATAATTTTTTTAACACACAAAATATGTATTCTTCAATTACCAAATGATGATGATAGTAATAACTTTTTATTGAAAAATATGACTAAATTTAAAGAACTAAAATGAAACTAAAAAAATGATAATGATAATTGAAAAAAAAACCTAATACTTATAAAATATACTCATACAAAAGTTCTTTACATGTATAGATTATTTAATAGATGTATGTTTTTGGTGATTAGAATCTATCTTATATTTCAAAGGAGAAAATCAAGAACAATCAATCATAGAGAACCTATAAAGCCTATAAACTAATACCTTGGATACGCAATGGATGAAGAGGTTGCAAGTGAAAGCAAAAAGCTAAAAAGAGAGTGTAAAACAAAAAAAAAGTGGTCTGGTGAGCTTTCACCCGCCTTATAAAATCTCACTATAAAGACTAATGGGAACCCTTTCTGCAAAGTGCAATCTCACTCACTCACTTATTAGTATCAAGTTCTAAAGCCTAAGGCAACCATTATAACACCAACATAAGCATTATTCCCGTGACTCACAGTAACATCGTTTTCTCGTGTTTCTGTTTCCGTCAAATGGAAAACCACATCTACTCCTCTTACAGTCCTTCCACCAACTACCGATTCCGCGACCCCGACCCCTCCACCATGTTCCTCTCCCACCACCACCGCGCCGCCGACTCCGCCTCCCTCCGCTTCTCCTCCTCCCTCGCCGACGACATTGCCCCTCCCGGCGTCACCTCCCGCATCGCCTCCTCCGCCGCCGCCAACTACCTCTCCCCCTGGGCCTCCTCCGCCGCCACCTCCTCCCTCGACTTCAAACGCTCCTCCGACGGTTAGTTTCTCACATTTCCCCCTTTTGTTTGTTTTCCTTATTTGCTTTTTTTTCTAGGTCAAAAGTGCTTGTTTCCGTAGATTGGTTTTTAGAACTAGCTGATTCGTTGTTTCTGCATGTTGAACCTAGCAGGACTAAGCTGTTGAGTTTAGGTTAAACTAAAAATGAAGTAACCCTGATTTCACTGAGTCCTCTTGTTATGTTGGAATCTACGAATTTAGGTTGTAAGTGCGTGTTTGGGTGGGTTGTTTTTAAGAAAAAAAAATTGATATTAAGTATTAGGAAAGGGTTTGTTTATTTCTCTACTTTGAACCAAACAGGACTGAGCAAATGAGCTCAATGCTGTAATGTTGTGTTTACTTTAAAATGAAGTAACTGAGATTTCACTCATTGTGTGTAGTTCTTGAAGCACATGTTTGTTGTTTCTGTTTTCTAGCAAGATAAGCTCAGTAATTGGTTTTTATGTTTGAGATTATATGATAGGTGGCTGTGAGGATGTGATGTACATCATAGCATTCTTGTGTTGTACATCATAGCATTCTTGTGTTGTGCAGAGTAGTGTAGTGTAGTGGGTATTGGCTGTTGTGTTGTTAGTATTTTACCCTTGTTTTTAAGTTTTAGTGATTAATTAGTGTTTTGGCCATCAGAGTATCCGGGTTAAATTTCACTGTCTCTGGTTATGAAGGATTCTGGCTGCCAGCAGAGGGTTAGTTATGGATATGATTTTGGAATCTCAATTGATGATGCAGATTGGTGGCTGGTGTAGCGAATGAGCGGAGATATGCTTAGGATAGATTCTGTTATTATTGAATGCATGCAACTTGTTATGAACAACATTGATAATAGTGGTTAAATAGAGAAAAACGAGTGCTAGGGTTTGCTTCTTTTGTTAGTGCGTTACCGGTTACTTACGGACAAGGCGCGAGGCTGTCGGTATAGTTACTACTTTACGTATTTTCAGGAATATGTCATGTTGTGTGGTTGGTTCATATATTTTTTACGTTATTTTGATATAATATCAATAAATGTATACATACGGCTTTTGTCCAATCTCAGTTAAGATTAGTCATTTCATTTATTTAATTTTTATATAAAGTATATCCATTATATTTACTAACATATGCTTTTTGTAGAAAATTATTTTCTTAGCCGAACTTATAACGTAACATTATACGTTTGCTTTGGTTTTTTGTATATACCCGCCTATTATCTACTATAGCTCTCTACCATCCAACCATTTTGGGTACAATTGGGCAAAGTGAAGCTTGGTATTCTACAAACTCACTGACCAAGCGCACTAGATATGAAAGTGCTTCCAATATGACTATATATCCACAGAGGCCAGGAGAGAAAGATTGTGCCCACTATATGCTCACAAGAACCTGTAAGTTTGGAGATAGCTGCAAGTTTGACCATCCTGTTTGGGTTCCTGAGGGTGGAATCCCGGATTGGAAAGAGGTGACTGTTTGCTATTATTATCACTATTATTATTTTTATGCCTATGAAAATTATATCATATTGTATAGTACATTTACTATTTGTAATTGTAAAGTTAACATGTATTCTTACTATTCTATATTTTATAGAAAGTTAAACATATGTGAATGTATAGTGGAGTATTATATATTAGTTTAACCAATTATTTTTCAATGTTTGTATTGGTTACATTTGTAGTAAAAACCCTTAATTTCTATTTTTTTTTTTTCAGTGTGATTACTGTATAGAAATATTTATTACTTTTAATAGAGTAATTATGAATTACAATAGAATAAACACTAGAAAATATTCTAGTGCAATAGTTCTTGTATTACCATATATATTCTAATAATATTAAAGATTAATAGCTAATTGTAATATCCCAATGCTTTTGCCAGGGGCCGGAGTATGCAATCATATGAATGAACCTTGTTATAAATTTAGCTTGAGGACTTTATGAGATACTCAGTAAAGATATGTTTCTTAGTCATTCGAATTAACAAAACTAGTGGAGAAAAGAGACACATCTTGACATGTTCTACTTTTTAATAAAATATCACATTTTATCTTTAGTTGTCTCGTTAAAAATCCATTATCTTTTAGGGTAGAGCTAGCAAAAATATCTTGTTTAACTGTAAGAAAATTTAGACTTGTGTCTTCAATAATTCCTGGTATTTGATAGTGGCCAACCGTATTTGGGATTTAGTGGGACTGTGTGAGTCTCCACAAATGTGAAATGGGCAACTCAGTACAAGCTAGTTTCTTGACTTTCCTCCAAAATCTCTACTGCATACTTTGTTCTTGGGCACCCTTTGCAGGATACATGAGGGGGAATATGAGACAGGTTGAGAACTTGGTTTCCCCGACTACAGTGTGTGTGGAAAAGGGAAAGGAGTGGGATATTCTATTAAACTATTAGTGTAAGAAAGTCAGGGAGGTAAAGAAGCGTAGACTGTGTTAATTTTTGTGAAGGAGGTTATTACCCTAAAATGCTGCATTATCTTTCTTGATTTTTCTTTCTATATACTTGTTCTGAGCTGATAATCCTGTAATATCAGTGCTGGGCACTTTCCACATCTAAATTTAATGAAACGATATTTTTATTTCTGGGTACTAATTGGCATATGAGATTTAAATTGGGATCTGTGGTGGTTTGGCAACTTAATATGCATCTGTCTGTGAATTAGTATATGTACTTCCTGTGTAACTTTATCAGAATGATATTTTGCTACAATGTTAATCAATTTTTCTCTAGAATTATCTTATACCCTTTGAAGTTTAGGATAGGTGTGGCAAAGATTGTGTTTAAAACCTACATGAGCTGCCTATTTTGTATCCTACGATCACTCTTGTTCTAGTTATTGTGTTTCTTACCATTCTTATTTTTTCTCTTCTGGCATTGGGTTTTGATCTCAAAAGGTGAAATATTATTATCAAGAAAATTTGGTTTGCACTAATTTGTTGATGATGCACATGATTCATACCTGATTTAGGTTCCAAATGTTGTTACAAGTGAAACTCCTCCAGAGAGACCAGGGGAACCAGATTGTCCAGTGAGTAGAATTTGCAATTTTTTTTTTTTCTCTCTCTTCGTATGTATTTGGTCATTTTCTAATTCATTTGAATCCCATACTTTGCAGTACTTTCTGAAAACTCAGAGATGCAAGTTTGGTTCGAAGTGCAAATTTAATCATCCTAAGGTTTCATCTGAAAATGATGATGTATCTTCTGGCTTACCTGAGAGGCCATCAGAGCCCCCTTGCACGGTTTGTAATTTACATTTTCCATTAACATGGGATTTTACTTATCTGTACGGCTTACACCTTGTTTTAATATTTATGCAGTTCTACATGAAAACTGGAAAGTGTAAATTTGGTGCTGCTTGTAAGTTCCATCACCCAAAGGATATCCAGATTCAGTTATCTGATGAGATGAGTCATACTGCTTCACAGACGGAAACAAATTCTATGATAGGAGGGGCACTTGGAGACACACAACCAATTAAGTCTCTTATATCTCCATTATTGCAAAATAGCAAAGGACTTCCAGTAAGACTGGTAAATCTTTATCCTTTGGTGTCCATTCTTTGATCAAAGGAAAGACAGACCAATTCATCTAGTATCATATTCTTTTCAAATTTATTGATTTTTCCAATCCATTCCATTATTTTCTAACTGTATGCTGCTTTGAACAGCTGACCCAAATTAATAATTGTAGTAGAAATAATGATATTGAATTTGAGGGATTGGATTGGTTTTGTTTGGCTATGTTACTAAGACTTTTTCTGGGCTACATTCTGCATAACTAAAGTTTTCTTCATATTTTTATTTTGATGGTATATGAAGTTATAACATAGAAATGCTAGGAGCACATAAATTTTATAGTTCGTAAATTTTAACTAGTTGAAGAGGGTTTTTTGAAAATATTGTGTTCCTTGCATTCCTCTAACTTATATTATAAGTCTTCTAATTATATAAAAGAGGAGTAATTCCTTTATAATAAGGAATATCTAAATTATATATGTATTACTTGGAACATTTATTTCCTGTACTGTATGTTACTAGAGGATATCAAATCTTCTCTATTTATTTGTATTGATTTCATTATCTCAATACAAATAAAGGTTTTGTGTTAGAAACATCTAGTTTCAACTCAATGTCTCTCTCTTTCCTATAGTTTAACATGGTAATTGGAGCATTTTTCAAAAATCACATTGACTTTTCCAGAGGATTTTTCTTTTGGGAAACATTTCTCATGTTCGTGTGCTTTGTTCCGGTGACCTCCATTTGCTCTAGCGAGCACAAGGTTGGGATTGTGCTGCACTAATCTATCCAATCCAACCATACAAATGCTGACATGAACCACCCATCCATGTGCCCTCACATGAGTCTTATCTCCTGAAGTGCCGCATCTCCAATCGAAAAGTGTTGTGGCATCTGAAGGCTGACCAACTTGTGCCCAGGTCGCCTCCTCCATGCGCTCCTACCCTTGTGGTGGTGGCTTCATCAGAGTTTATTTAGTGGTCTAATGTATTTTTCTCTCTCAAATTATTTGTTTTTCAGATTTTAAGAAAAAGAAAACGTCTTCCAGCACCCAATCAGCATTTAGAACATATTTTTCTGTATTTTTTAATCATATTCTTAATATTGAGAAGATGGACGACTCTAACTATTCAACTTGGGCTCCGAATTGGCTTATGGTTAAGTGGGTTGGGCTACAAATATCTCACTACAATTGTAGAATCTGTTTCTACAATGCAATGTGAATGATGTATATAGATTGATGTTTAACTATGTAGTGTTATTAAATCCGCTATTCACACCTCATTCAAACGTATTTTTCGTCGTCATGGGATGTGTGCATCAGCATGTACCAATGACACATACGGTGTGTGCAAAGATCTCGTGACACTTCTTACTCCACAATGATTGAAGGGTCCTATGTATGCTTCGACAACTTCATGTTGCCTTATGTGATGTTAATGCTCTCCTTCTTGCATATGCAAATGTAAAGAAGGAACTTTAATTGGAAAACATTTTCTTATGACCTTGGGTTTGTATGGCTTGCCACAAGAGTATGCTACTACCGCACGATCAGATTTTGGGATCACCAGTAACCCTGTTATAACTTTTGCACATCCACACTCCTATGTATTCCTCAGGAAGTATACATGGAGACACATACTTCATCCGTTGAGTAAAATACTCCCTTTACATCACAGATTAATAATTTTGTACTCTTTTGTACAGTAATTCTAAAAATTGTCCAAAATGTGACCATTACCTCCACTAGACATACCATTCATGAGTGTTAAAAGCTGCATGGGAAACCTTCTAGTTCACCCAATATTGTTAGGCATCTATTGTTGAGTCACTTGTTGCTCTTACATACTAGTTAATTTGCCTATGACTTCAACAACAAATGAAGATTTTATCAAATGGTGAGACACATTAATCTCCTAGTAACATTGCCTTGGTGGCACTTCATTTGTTTTTCTCTTTTAATCTCTTTCTCTTGGTGTTTGGGCATTTGACTTTGGTACAACTAATCTGGTAATAATTATTTTTCTCTTTCTTTACTACTATTGCTACTTTGCCTTTTATAATTGCTATCAATGGTTCACAAACACAAGCTTTCGACATTGGCACTACCAACCCCTTACTCTTTACTATCGATTTTGTTCTTTATGTCCCTAATTGCCCTTTTAGTTTATTGCCTATCACCCAATTGACCTAATCCCATGACATTAACTTCACTTTCACTAAAAACAATGTTACCTTGCAGGACCGAATTGGGCAAGATGACTCTTAGAAAATGGACTTTAAGTTTAACTCAACTTAACAAAATCAATTTGTAAGGTGAGATTTGCAATCACTTATATATATTCTGATTGTCATATTTCTTCGATGTAGGATTCCCAACCTCACAAAATCGACTTTAAGATGAGATTTGCACTCACTTATATATCATAACTTTGTAATATCTCTAGTTGATGTAGGATTTCTAGCATACTCTCATGTTGAAGGTTGGACATCTTGAGTGTGAGATTAGATATTTATAGGCGGTTTGATAGTGGATGACATTATAGTCCTAATAAACATCACTAGAATAGACTTTAATATCATCTTAGAAAGTGCATTTTAAATCTAATTCAACCTAACAAAACAGACTTTGTTAGGTAAGATTTACACTCATTATATTTAACTATATCTCTAGTTGAGTTTGTTTTCTAACAACGTTGGATGTGAGTCACATGACTTTTACTATCTCCGTCACCACTGACATGTGCATGCGTTGTCTCCCAATGATGTATGCACAATTAGGACATTGTGAGTCTCTCCAACGATGGCTCTGCCATGACTTGGGGTGTTTCTCCAACTACCTCTTGTATATCAATGCCATCCACGACCTATTAACATTCTAGTATGGGACCCTTGTAACCCTTATCTCCATCATACTAACTTCAATTATTGTCGACTTTCCATTGTGCATTATACTTTTTTGTCCTCGTTATCTTCTGTCCCCATTCCTAAATCACAAGGTGAAGCTTTATCTCACTCAGAATAGCAACAAGTGATGGTTGATGAGATGTGTGCCTTTCGAACTAGTGGTATTTAGGATTTGGTTCCTTTTCCAACTGGCACATCAATTGTTGGATGTTGATGTTGTATACACTTGAAACATGAGCTAATGATTGATGGTTCCTGTAGCCAAATGATACACACAAATTTATGGATAAGATTATATTGGTCCTTCTCTTTTGTTGCCAAAATGACATCTCTGCAACATCTTTATTGCAACTATTTGTCGCTAGACTTTGGTTCAACTTGACATTAAGAATGCATTTCTACATGGTGATTTTGATAAGGAAGTCTAAATGGAGCAACTTCCTCAATTTGTTGATTAGATGGAGTCATCACATATGGTATGTCGTCTTTGTAGTTCTCGTGCATGGTTTGGGTGTTTTTGGACTCTCATCCAACAATTTAGAATGATACAAAGTGATGCTAATCATTCTCTGTTTTATTGTCATTCTCCCTAAGAATATATCTGCCTCATTGTATATGTGGATGAAATTGTTAATACAAGCAGTTATAAAGAGGGTATTGTCCAACCTACACAGTATCGTGCTCAATATTCCAGACAAAAGATCTCGGACACTTGAGATAATAGGGATGTTGAAAGCTAAACTTTTGGCACACCAGTGGATTCTAGTGTCAAACTTGTACTTGACCAAGGAGAATTGTATTCTATTCCAATGAGATATAGACAATTTATTAGTAAGCTAAATTATCTTACTATGACTCGTCTTGACATTGCCATTGCAGCGAGCGTAACAAGTCAATTCTTATACTCCTTGTGAATACCATTAGGATGCAATTATACGGATTTAGAGTATATTAAGAATGCTCCTATCAAAGACCTCATTATGACCTCATTATGATAATAAGGGAAATACTCAAATTGTTGGATATTCTGACACTGAATGGGCAGGGTTACCAAGCGATCAATGTTCCACTTTAGGGTATTCTATTTTTGTTTTAGGTAATTTAATATCATGGAAAAGCAAGAAACAAAATGCCGTGTGCAAAAGCAAAATATAGGACAATGACATTAGTCTCTTGCGAGCTTGTATGTCTAAACCAGTTTCTCAAAGAGCTTAAATTTGACGAAAATTTCCAAATGTGCTTTATATGTGACAATCAGACAACTTTACACATTAAGGTAGATTATTACTTCATTAGAGAAAAGTTGGTTTCTGGAGACATCACTAGTTGATTTATCAACTCTACTATATAGTTGGCATATTCATCAAGTCTCTAGGAGGTCCAATGATTGATTATATTTGCTTTAAGCTGAGCATATATGATTTATATGTCTAAGCTTGATGGCCAATGCTATAATTATAGAAATAAGGGGCAAATCCTTTATAACAAGGAATTTCTATGTTATATATGTATCATTAGAAACAATTTATTTATTCACGTATCATATAATATTAGAGGATTTCAAATATCTTTTATTTATTATATTCTGTTTTCTCAATGTAAATAAAGTCTCCGCACTGTCTCAAAAGCACACAGTTTCAGCTCTATGGTTCTCTTTTTTCTGTAGTTTAACAATAAAATACTTATACATTCCTTGGCTTCTAGCTTACGAGGACCTTTTTCCTCTACTAATTTGTTGCCTTTATTTTATATAAAGCCTGTGTTTTTACTGTGCAATTCTCTACTGACAGGGTGAAGTGGATTGTCCATTCTACATGAAAACTGGCAGGTAAGTTGGTTTATTTTCAATTGGTTAATTATTTCTCCAAAATAAGCTAATCAAAGCACATGTGGTTCTTTGGATTAAATATCCTTAATATTTTTTCATTCAAATGAATCAGTTGCAAGTATGGTGCCACTTGCCGCTACAATCATCCTGACAGGAACGGTATGTATAACATATTGATTGTTCATACATTTTCCTTTCTAAACCACTATTTCACATGATCCTACTTTCATGCAGCAATTAATCCACCCATTTCTGGATTAGGCGCTTCTATTTTGCCATCCTCAGCTGCTAGTCTGAATATTGGACTTCTTAGCCCAGCTATGTCTGTTTATCAAGCTTTTGACCCAAGGCTGTCAAATCCAATGGTAATATGGAAATTGCTACTGTACTTATTCTGGTAGAGGATTGACTAATACAAATCGTAAATAATGTTATCCCTGATGCTCATTATTGTGGGGTAGGGACTGGAGCTGTAGATGCTTCAGGCTAAGTTTCTTAATGTGTCGTATATTTCTGGTTATCTACCAAATGAACACACATTTGTGTTAAGGCACAGGCATGTAATGAATGGGGGTATAGTTTAGATTCATATAGATTTCACAAATGCAATAAAGATGAGTTGGGCTTATCAAGTTATCATATATAGTATACAGTCAAGCATGGAACATTGAGTCATTGCTTGATAGATATGAACAGATAAGTATTGGTGATAAGTGCACGTGGTAAAATAATATCATTCTTAGTTATATTCTCAAAGGAGAAAAATATTTGAGTTGTGTAGTTTCGCACATCTTCCATTCTAAATGAAAATTAAGTAGTTAGGTATGGTTATTTGTTGGTGTGTGCTATAGCCATTCATTTTTTTTCTTTCATTGCTTTTGCCTCAAGTCTCGTTTTCTGTTTTTCTTCCGTAGTTTTTTAACTTCACTTTCTGCATAGTTTCCTGGTTTCCTAATAGTCTTAAGCATAATGCTTTTTGAGATGATGCTGCTCATCTAGTGCATTTGATACGACACGACCTCCTATTGCAAAGGTTTATGAGGAAGAAATAAGGGAAAGGGGAATAGAGCTATTTGATTTAATTACAAGTAGTTGAGAGTCAGTTGCCATGTCAATAGAGTTAGTTGTTGAATAAGAGAGGTTGTATATATATATATACACATTTGGGGTTTAGAGAAAAGGGGAATGAAAAAGAAGTTTTACGTGGGAGGATACTAGACCCTCAAAGAGCTAGAGTTGTTTTTTTCTGTAATTCATTCATTAAAGGAAATATAGTGTTGTCTCTTTTACCTCTGAAAACTTATCTTTAAGTTTTCTGATCCAGTTTCTATAAACTGGTATGAGAGCTCATTCCGGGCTTTGTGGGTGCTACTTGTGCTGAACACAAGAACAATAGAGTCAAGAGTGGAAGCATTGGAGAGGACTTTAGCAAATGGGCTTCAATTACCAGAGGGTTTTGAAGAAGGATTAGATGCAAGAATGACCCTGATTATTTATGTGAATTGGAAAGCCCGTCCTGCGCAACAAGATTCACGCATGGCACATTTGGAAAAGATTGTGGAAAGATTCGTGAAAAGGGGAAGTGGAAAAAGTGTGAGTGTTGTAACTACTATGAACCAGAGGTTTTCAACTAAGATCGCACAAGAGGAGTCAGTAGGTGAAGAGTTTGTGAGAATTAAGAGTTGCGATAAATGGAGGCAATTGGATACTCCAGCTTTTGAGGGAGAATATGCTATGGGGTGGATAGGTAAAGTGGAAAGATATTTCTGATTGAGAGGAGTGCAAGAAGAGGAGAAAATGGAAGTTGTTATGGTGGTGATGGAAAGAATGGCTTTATCTTGGTTTCCATATCGGTTTTGTTTCAAGAATGCACTCATGCAGAGGTTTCAACTTGTTTTGATGGGAGACCCTTTTGCATCGTTGTTGGCACTTAAGCAGGAGAAATCAGTGAATGAATTCATCCCTCAATTTCAGAGACTTGCAGGAGTTATTAAGGGGTTTGATGAACAACATTTGATGAGAATTTTTTTGAATGGGTTGCGGGAGGAGATCAGAGCAAAATTGAGTTGTATAAAACTGAAAATCTTTCGGAAATGATGAATAAAGCCCACACTATAGGGAAAAATATAGCTGTAGCAGAGGCAGTAGGGGATTATAGTATACGTGGTACATGAGGGAATAGGAGTTATCCTACTCAAAGAGGAACAAAAGAATGGATATCAGCACCTTCAAGATCAACTGCAATAGCAAATTCTTTTAATTCTCAATTTGCTTTCAAGAAGTGTAGTAATGAAACAAAGGCTGTTAGTTAGGGGCGCATCATAGGAACCTTTAAAAGGCTGACGCAATCTGAACTTCAAGAAAACATTAAGAAAGGAGAGTGTTTTTGTTGTGATGAAAAATATAGCTTAGATCATATTGGCAAGAACAAGCAACTCAATGTCATGATGTTATTAGTGGGACAAGAAGAAGAGGATGAGAAGCATACAAGGGGAGTAATTACTGAGGAGCAGTAGAGTAGGAAAGACAACTATTGCTGCACAGTATAACAGGACTCGCAACCAGAAGATCTCTAAAGTTGTGAGGTCATTTGTTGGGAAGCAAGGTGGCGGTATTAATTGACTCGGGAGCAACTCACCTATAGAACAGGTGACCAAACTCCAGTTACCAGTAATGGATACAAGTCCATATTTGGTTGACGTTGGCAATGGCCACAAGATTGTGTATAGAGGTATTTGTGGAAAGATTATTGCTAGAGTTGAAAGATTTGACAGTATGGCAAAACCTTTTCTTCTTTGGTTGGGGTGCAGTTGATATTGTGTTGGGATTGCCAAATCAAGGCAAACTTTGATACTTTAACCCTCTAATTAAAAATTAATCGAGAAAAGTTGTTAAAAGCTGAACCTGAATTGATCAAATCTGCAGTTTCTTTGAAAACTATTAGTGGGGTGTTGCAAGATGAAGGAGAGGGCTACATTCTGGTATGGAAGCAAATACTAGATATAAGCAGAAGAGAGTACCAAGGTTGTTGAGTGGGTGCACAGGGCTATTAATGATACAATTGTTGAAGCTCTGGGTACTCATCCTCCTCATAGGAGGCTAGATCATGCATTTGTTCTGAAGGTGGGTTCTCAAATACCAAATAGTGGGCCATACAAATATCCCCACTACCAGAAGACAGAGATTGAAAAATTGGTGATGGAGATGTTGGGAGCAGGCATCATTCGCCCAAGTGTAAGTCCTTTTGCTAGTCCTATTATTTTAGTCAAGATGAAAGATGGGGGATGGCGATTTTGTGTTGACTATAGAGCCTAAATAAAATTACAATACCCTATTTCAGTCGTAGAGAAGTTATTAGTTGAGATTGGGGGAGTCACCATTTTTTCTAAGTTCATTTTAAATTGTTCTGTTGTCTTAGCAGTAAAAAAGTGGAGACATTATTTGTTAGGTGGGCATTTTATCATTCAAACAGATCAGGAAAGTCTGAAATTTCTTTAAGGACGACGTGTCTTAAGTGAAGATCAATTTCGATGGGCTACAAAACTGATAGGCTATGATTTTGAAATTCGGTATAGACCAGGTAAGGAAAACTCAGCTGCTGATTCTCTTTCACGATGTTCTTTTGTTGCTGCTTCATTAGTGATAAAACCTGATGAATGGCACGATTGGGAGGAGGAAGCTCAGAAGGATTCTCATTTATACAAAATCTTTCTGGAGCATTCCTTCCGAATTATGAGGTTAAAAAGGGTCGTTTGTATTACAAAGACAGATTGGTACTCCCAAGAAATTCTGTGAAAATCCCTACTCTTTTGAAAGAATTTCATGACTCGTGTTGGGGGCCATCCGGGGTTTTTCTTTACATATAAACGAATAGCAGGATATGTTTATTGGGTGGGTATAGCACGATTTATTTATTGGTTGGGTATGCACACATATTAAGGTCCAGTACGCTATCTTCAGCGGGGCTGTTACAACCTCTCCTGGTTCCACATAAAAGTTGGGCTGACACATCGGTGGACTTTATAGGTGGCCTTCCTAAGGCTCAAGGAAAAGATTCTATTCTAGTGGTGGTGTTGTCTGCTCATTTCTTTGCGTTGTCACACCCTTTTTCAGCAAAGACTATAGCAGAGTTGTTTGTCAAGAAGGTGGTTTGTCTACATGGATTTCCAGCTACCATTGTTTTGGATCGATACCCACTCTTCATTAGTTTTTTAGAAGGACATGTATAGGTTAACAAGAATTCAGCTTTGCATGAGCACGACTTATCATCCACAAAGTTATTCACCCTACACAAAAGTCTCAACCCCTGCCTGAAGGACTAACAGAAGGTCATGAGTTGAATTTGTTGCTGGAAGCAGTGTTGTATTGCAGAATCAATGATGGCGGCAGCAAGAGATTTTGGTCAAATGGAAGCAGTTACTAGAATTTGAAAGCAGCTGGGAGGAAGTTTCTGTTTTACTGAACATTTTCTGCAATTCCGCTTTGAGGACAAGGTGAATCTTGATGGGTTGGGTATTGATAGGACACGACCTCCTATTACAAAGGTTTGAGAGAAGAAATAAGGGAAAGGGGAATAGAGCTATTTGATGTAATAACAAGTAGTTGAGTCAGTTACCATGTCAGTAGAGTTAGTTGTTGAATAAGAGAGGTTGTTTATATATATATATATATATATATATATATATATATATACACACACACACACACATGTTTGGGGTTTAGAGAAAAAGGGCATGAAAAAGAAGTTTTATGTGGGAGGATACTGGACCCTCGAAGAGCCAGAGTTGTTTTTTCTGTAATTTGTTCATTAAAGGAAATATACAGTGTTGTTTCTTTTACCCGTCTTCTTTAAGTTTTCTGATCCAGTTTCTATAAGCATTATATGATATGCATATGATATGTTTCTCCTAGAAAAATAAATGTTTGCGATATGTTTCTGTAATTTTCTGTTTTGTCTCAATAATGTATGAGGACAAGTTTCAGATTTGCTCTTAACTCATAATATTATCAGTTAAAAAATGTGTTATTGGCTTAGAAGAGTCATTCTATATTCATTCTAAACTGCATTTGCATGAGATGTCATCGTAGATGAATTACTCAAAACCTAATGTGTCTTGTGCATGTGGTATGTTTTCCAGTCTCAGGTGGGAATTGCAGAAACTATCTATCCTCAGCGACCTGGCCAGATTGAATGTGATGTAAGCAAAGACTTATATTATGTTCTAGTAATTATATTTCCACGGCCAATGTGTATTTGGAATTTCTTACATGTCAGCATTTATTTGTTGGGTCATTTAGTATTAAATTTAAAAAATGCAGGGGGCCAAGGGTTTCAATTCAGATCTATCTGGTTACTTAAAAACTAAATAAGTTAGGGTAGCCTTAATAATAATACATGAAATAGGGGGTTCAATTCAGATCTATCTGTTTACTTAAAAACTAAATAAGGTAGGGTAGCCTTAATAATAATACCTCGAAATAGGTTATATCGAGAATGTCACTTTCTTAGCTATAAATAAATAAAAAAAAAAATTGTTGAGATATTGTGTGATTTGAATGAGATTAAAGTAATACTGGGGACTTAAATATAAAGTCATTGCCAGGGCAGTAACACATTGAGATTTCAAGGAAGTGATAAGGATAAGGTTGATTATTAAGTACGTTTTTAATGTCGTTTTCTTGTCATCGACAATATGATATTTCCCCTCAAGCATCCAAAGCCAGTATGTGGAAAGTGGGTGTTGAAACAGGTAAATTGATTACAAAGTGGACACAATTTCATCAATCGAATTAGTTCACTTTTTTTTAAGAAATCACATAAAATTTGAAGTTACATCTAACAATGTTCACCACTGCACCATGGCTGCTTATTAGTAAGCTCACGTTTGGTTAATGATTAAGGTTAAATATAACTGAGCAATAGCTGAAGACCCCAATTTCCTCTCCTCTCTTTTACTCTGTTTATACATGTAATACTGATTCTATTTCACCTAACAACTGTGAGTGTAACTAACTAATGGTTATCTAGTGTCTGGTTTTTATATATTATTTCATATAGAGAAATATAATTATTAAATCTTCATGGAAACTTATTGATTTGCTGAAACTTTCGTGTCTGAAACTTTCGTGTCTCACCACCTCTGCGTTAAATTCTAATTCCTTTTTACATTGCTATTCAATGGTTTGCCGTGTAGTTTTACATGAAAACTGGCGAGTGTAAATTCGGGGAAAGATGCAAGTATCATCACCCAATTGATCGCTCAGCACCATCACTGTCAAAGCAGGCTTCTGTCAAGCTCACTCCTGCAGGATTACCTAGAAGAGAGGTATGTAAAATCTGTATCACAGGCATACTTCGAATTGTTGCTTTATTTGCAATTTTTCTGTTAACTTCTTTCAATAATTAGTCTGCATTTTCAAAAAGTGTAAACTAGTTTTAGTCTGGCTTTGGCTTTGGTTTCAATCTATTTCAATTTACTTTGAAATGTCGCACATTGCATGTGATGAGAGGTTACCAAATCAATCTTAGTAGATGCTGATTATGACCGATCTTATAAACAATGTGTCCAAGCTATCGTCCATGTGCCTTTTGTCATTTGGACATAAGCTCTAGCTTAAGTAGCGTCTTCTTAACTAGCCTAAAAAATTTCTATCAAACAAGGTTATATTAAACAGTGTATGATGGATGTTTTGTTACTTGACAGGGTGCTGTTATTTGTCCATATTATTTGAAAACGGGAACATGCAAGTTTGGTGCAACCTGCAAGTTTGACCACCCACCACCTGGAGAAGTTGTGGAGATGGCAAAATCACAAGGAACATCAGCCGATGGAGGGGAAGCAGAAGACTGAAAATCTTCTGTTGCGGAACAGTAATTGAGATCCTGCATGGAACTTCACTCTGTATTTGATTATCCCTTTAATTCTGCTTTGTATTTCGTACCATGGTATGAATTGCTGTGACTGAAGACCTGTTTTGCTTAGTAACTATGTTAAATGGTTAGCTGACATACAAAGTTCTGTTTAACTCATGGCACAGTTCATTCTAACACATTTATATCCGAAAAATGAAACATACATTGTGTTTAATCCTACTTGAATTTGATGTATAACAGGTAAATTTACAATGTGATAATCAAATGGTTAATCTCTTTTGTTAGAATCTAATAAAAAATTATTTATTTTTAAATGATGTTCAACATGTTACAAGAACTTGTTTTAATTTTTGTTGGGATAATAAGTATGAATATTGAATTTTACTGATTTAATCATTCAATTGATGGTTCCTAAACCTAACAAATTGTGATTTAAAAATTATTTAATACTTAATTAACAAAAAATAATTTTAAAATGCACTTCATTAATATTGGCTTTTTGACGACATATGTTTTCAAATGTTTTCACTTCAAATGCTTTATTTGCATGAATATGTCTTGAGCAAATATTAACTAGAGACTATAAATATTAAATTTGAATGGTTAAGCTATCTTTGTAACGTGGGGAAATAAATCTTCAAATTTTTTCCTCTTATCATTTTAGTCTAAGTTGAAGTATTTTTTGGATCAGACAATCGAAGTTGTAAGGTTTATGGTACTATTTGACGCCATAATGTATTGTGTTCAAGGTGCATGTGAAAGATCTTGTTTATCTATAATTTAGTCCAAGTTTAGAAAATTAAAGTGATATTAGTCTCATATTTGCTCATGTTCTTATATTAAAACTTATATTACATATTTTTATACTTGGATTAAGTTTATTCTAATTCCAGTTTAGATTACAAAGATAATTATAATTACAAGAAATTTCCAAGAATCTCCTAATCTTTTTCTAAATTTATTTAGTTCTTTATCTTACTCATCTTCCTTTTTGAGATCGTCATCACTTTCTAAAGTTTATCTGAATAAACTTTTTCAAACAAACACAAAACTTAATAGTTAACTTATGTAAAAGGTAATTATAAAAGTTCTCTTATATTAACTTTTGAAAGATGATATACATTTTATGGTAAATCCATTGCAAGGAAACATTATAGCACCAACTTCCCACCTCCCATGAGATCATACAGATAAACATCAAATTCTAAAGAAGTTAAAAGGAAAGCACTTTTAGAAACTACTTTTTATATATAAATCAATTTTAACTTACAAATAAAAATAATTTTAATTTATGAAGAATTTTATTTCACTTTTCCTATTAAAAACAATTATAAACTAATTTATACGTAAAAGAATTCAATTTAAAAAAAAATAATTTATTTTAGCTTTTTTTTTTCTATTAAGAATACTTATGAAGAATATCTAACGTTGTCTTTAATTAGTAAGTTTTCTAATTGAAATGAGAAAAACTAACAAATGTGACTATACAATCCATGCGAATGCATACATCACAAAAGGAAATATTTCAAATTCAGGCGTTTTCTTTATCATGTTTCCTACCTTTGTTTATGAAAAGCCACTTCCCAATATAACACCATACCATGAGTTCTGTCGTGTTTGATTGGTGCATGTAACATGCTCATAAGCTTTTTGAAGCCATCAAATCACGAGGACACATGAATTTGTTCCTCCTAAGTTTTCTAGACACAACACCCAACAACTTGCACATGAAAAGTTAGGCACAACAGTAGTAAGAAAAGTTCAATTCAATTGGTTTCTTAACAAAACTAAAAATCCATTAAAAAGGAGAAAAACAAGGTAATGCAAGAAAAAGTGGGACACCAGAGGAAAACTTACTAATGACAAGCCTTATGTGAACGGAAAGTTTCTCTAGAAATATCATACAATGACAAATAATCAATTAAAAATATAAATAACTGATTACCAGTCTATATACAAGTCAATTCATATTAAATAATTAAAAGAATTGATTCTATGTGACAAGGTTGTCCAACTTAACTATCCACTTAATATAATATAACAAAACTATAATAAGTGATTTATTTGGCTTAATTTAATTATTTCATTCAACTTAGTGAAAGCTTTTTTAAAATATAAATATTAAAATAAAATGAAAATGGGTAAAGTTAAAAATATACACTTTGATTGGTTGGGAGAATAAAAAAAGTTTAAGAATTAGTGAGTTGGATTTTAGAAGTTAAACCTAGGAGGCTTATAATAACACACGGGATTTAGGATTTTTCACTTTCATCTACACTTGTTTTATTATATAGTTTGAGCAAGAACTATAAAGGATAGTTTGTCTAAAGAACTTATTTGGAAAATAATGTCGAGGAATATGAATGATAAAGAAAATGGGATGATCTGAGTTTGACTTCAAAGTAAAAATTTATATTTATTTTTATTTTTATTTTTATTTTGTTAAACATAAAATTTGTATATCATTCTTAATTTTATTGGTAGTGGTTATTTATCCATACTTGCATGTATATTTGCTTTTGAACTATCATATATATTAATTCAATAATATTTTTACAAAAAGAAACAAACATTACAAAAAAAAAAACATAAATTATCAAGGATTTAATATAAAAAAAACATATATTTTCTTTTCTTTAATATCAAATATCAATGAATAAATTTGCATAAATATCTTTAATAAAGTACCATATAATAATTACATAGATATCAAGTAACTATTTAAAAGAGTAAGCAATTGCACATTATTAAAATTTTGTGATGACTATAACATCTATTATTTTTGCAAATGCTGAGAGAAAAAATATTTTGGAGATCTAACTGAACTTGTTGGATATCAAAAAGGATAAAGTGTTGAGATAAAGAATGAAAATTGTGTAGTGAAGAAAGAGTTCTTCAAATTAAACAAAAGTAAGACGAAAGGAAAAAGAGAAGATACATTTTGCGAGTTAGCTAATAAATTAAGAATTTACACAATTGAGTACTCAATTAAAAGTTGGACATCCTGGTGTGACAAAAATATAAACAACAAATAAAAACTTTAAAAATGAGTAAAAATGATCAAATGTGTATTCTATAAATTATTTAATTTTGTAAAGTTAAGTTTTGTGTTTCTTGAAAATGCTAATGAAATCACACATAAAAAAAATGTATAAATTTGGTATGAGGGAAAGTATTTTAGGGATTTAAGTGAACTTGGTAGATATTAAACAATCAAATAATTGAGAGATAAAATGAGAAGATTCTTTATTTGTCATCCCTATTGAGGAACTTGAGACTACACCTTTTGCATTTAAAATCATCATTGAAGAAAAAAAAAAAAACGGGTATGTATGGACACTTATAAGAATTATGGGTAGAAAGGTGACCCCCAAACCTCATCAGTAGTAAGGAAGAATTATGGTGTTGTTAGCAATTGTGTTTTTTTTTTTATTTGTGTTGATAAAGCTTATATATGTTGCAAGTTAAGTCTAAACAATATAAAATCCAAATTTGTTTGATTAGTGAGAAGTTTAAAAACTAGTCTAACAGTATGAAAAATTCAAGTTATAGTTGATCAATTGAAAAATAATATGAATTATATGAATTTACATGTTGTGATGTACATTTGAGTTAATTGCATATTTTGTTGGAGGTATATACGAGTTTATAAGAAAATGATGTAATCCTATGATTAAAATGCATTTATTTTTCTTGTTCTAGTTGAGCTTGACTTGTTTGAAAAGAAAATAAGTTAATTATTATTAGTTTAATCTATTATTTGTTTGGATATAGGGTTAGGGATGAGAAGTGTTGCTTAATCCCTTTGCAATACACTCTATATATATAAGGAGAGTTTATGTATTCATTTTGATAATTTTTATCATAATAAAACCTTTATCATAATCACAATAAAGGTTTCTATGGAAATTATTGTCTTAAGTGATGAATATTTCTTTGAGACTTATATCTCTTATCTTTAAAAAGTCTTTCTTTACTAGCAGATCTTTTTGGAAAACTTCATTTATTCTGTGGATAGCATGTAGTTTTATATTTTTTTTGTTTTAATAAGACTTTTTACTAAGTGTTATTTCAAATCTACTATTATTTAAAAATAATGAAGTTATTAATAATTGGACGAAACGAATTATGATAATATGTGTAATAGCATGTACTAGGAAATGGAATTGCTTAGTGTTGGTAAGTCGTAACCAAATGTAATATTTTTTTTCTTTCTTGGTATATGATATTCAAGTAGGTTTCTTATAGAGTTCTTTTCTTAAGTATATAAATCTCAAGTGACAATAATTAAAATTTCAAAAGGTAAAGAGTATTCAGTCTTAAAGTCTTTTATAAGTTAAGTACAAGTGTCAATTTTCGTATTTGTTTATCTCATTGTATTTTTTATAGTTAAGAACTTGGAAAAGTTATTTTTAGTGTCTAAGTATATTTTATTTTAAAATTTTTACTTTTTCTTAACTTTCGTGAGATTTAATTAAGTGACCAATGTAAAGTTTCTTTAGACAAAAAAAATATTCATAACATTTGACTACTTTTTCTTATAAAATATTTGATATTCTTCAAAATGTTTAAAAATGTTATAGTAACAAAGAATACCTTAAAAATGGATACAAATTGAATCATGTTTAGTTTGAGTAGTTTCTCTAGTCAAACTTTTTCTTTGTACACTAAAATGTATGAATGGTGTTAATCCTTGTACTTTAAATCTAAAAATTTAGTCTTCACATTTCTAAAATACAATACAATTATGAACAAACAAGACTAAGAGTTAAGGTGAAAAACCAATTCCACCCTTTTCTTAAAAATGTCAAAGACCAAATCATAGATTCTAAAATACAACAAGACCAAATTTGACCACACAAAATAAAGTCTAAAATCACATTTTGCTCTATTTTTATTCTTTCCTTAAGAAAATCCAAAGTGACATGATAAATCATGGAACATAATCATCCCACTCGATTATTCAAAAACTACAGAACAAAACTAGAATGCAAATTAAGGTGCCTTATGAAGATTGATAATCATAGGCTACAACCATGTTCTGATATTTCATTGTGAACAAGTATGATCCACAAGCTTTGGCCTATATGGTTGGAAAATATAAAAGCTGTTAAAGACTCAAAATTTGCTTGATATGCTGGAGAGAGAAATCCCTAATGAACTACTAAGTCCACTAAAAACTGTACAAGCTAACCGTGGACAAAATTGTCACTGGAGAAAATCAAACCCCACATATTTGTAAGCAAAAACAACCAAGTTCATTAACAGCTACCATCCACACACACCCCATTGGCAGTTGTACTTGTATATACACCTTTTAAGGAACTATTGGGAGACTTGAACCCATTTCCATTGTGTGCTTTCAACATTGGTGAGTGTGAACCAAGTATCCCTTTTGGTATCTTGGTGGCATACCCTTTGCTTGCAGGCACAACTGTCCTATCACATGATGCTGTTATTAACCCTGTCACAATGAGGTTTTGTTTACTTAGTGTCTCTTGCTCTCTCAGACAACCCTCCATAGATACTTTTAAACAACTCATTCAATTCAACAATGTGAATGAATAAACAGATTAATACAAAAATCAACATTTACCAATTAAATGGAGCACAAGAAAGGTATTCAAAGTAGTAATATTAGTATATTGTAGTACTTTCCATTGTAATTATTAATTATACTAATTGAAGAACTATCCTAACCACAAATTCAGTTAAAGGTAATGAAGCAAATTCGTAACAAGATGCAGATTTCCTGCTTAATCAACGGCAATAAATTCAATATATGGTTCAACACTACAGAGGATTGATATCAGCAATAACCATTGGAAGCTATGGAAGAAAAATAAACAGGAAGTAACTTACCTAGGAACAATGGAGAAGGTTTCCCTGGTCTTGACTTAAACTCGGGGTGAAATTGAGCACCAATGAAGAAAGGATGGCTAGGAATTTCAACTATCTGCATTTGTATAATTCACATTCACATATGTTTAATAATTGAGGCAATTTCAAGATTAATGCCATAAGGGTTTAATCAATCAAAGACACACCTCCATGCGCTTCCCTGTTTCATCTTTGCCAACAAAAGACAGACCAGCACTCTCAAGTTGTGATATCAAGTCAGGATTAACCTGTACAGCAAGACAATTATTGTATGCATGATTCAGTATCTTCCACATAAAGAAAGCTTCTACAAGTAACACAATTTACCTCATATCGATGCCGGTGTCGCTCATCAACAAAGTGTGCATTGCCATACCTAACAAAAAACATAATATTATATGGCTGCTATATCAATTTTTTATGGAGACCAATATGGTACCATCTGAACTAAACTCTTAATATCAAAGTGATAATGAATATTCTTGTTGGAACAAAGATTATCAAACTTATAAACAAACTTTAAGATTTGAGCCTTTTATAAGTGTTATCCCTCAGGAAAATGACAACATATGAAATACTTGTTAATCCTTACAACTTGGCCGATTTGCAGTCAGCAACGTGAAAGTATGTTCTCCTTGAACCGAGACGCATAGTTCCCCCCATATGAGTCTTTGAACCCTATTGATATATAATACAAAGTTAGAAACCATCTTAACTAAATTTACCAAGAATATTATAACAATATGAATAGAGTAAAATGGGTGTAACAAGCAAGAAATATACTTCTGGCATAAATATGACACATGGATTTTTAGTCTTGGGATCAAATTCCGTGCTATTAGCATCATGAAGACCTAGAACAGATCTTGAAAACTCGATGACAGCAATCTGCATCCCCAAGCAAATGCCTAGAAATGGTACACTATTTTCTCGAGCATACTTGGCAGCAAGAATTTTTCCTTCCACTCCTCTATCACCGAATCCTCCTGGAACTAGAATTCCATTAGCACCCTGCAATAAGAGTTCATTAAGGGAACATCTCAAGAGTATTGACACAATTAAAGCATTTAGTCTAAAACAGTCCAAATGGTAGCACAGAAAAAAAAAAAAAAAAAAAAAAAAAAAAAAAAAAAAAAAAAAAAAAAAAAATAAAAAAAAAAAAAAAAAAAAAAGAAAAAAAAAAAAAAAAAAAAAAAAAAAAAAAAAAAACCTTCAAAAGAGCCCAAGCAGCTTTATGTGCATCAGGATCCTGCAAGAAGTAAAC
>Ga0209489_103451_pt1 | contig 30808 bp, 25 predicted proteins | sample SiratrowhiteBW_FD_187527 | JGI IMG/M metagenome (GOLD analysis project Ga0209489, IMG submission 187527) | Root nodule microbial communities of legume samples collected from California, USA - Siratro white BW (SPAdes) (version 2) | ecosystem: Host-associated > Plants > Roots > Nodule | place...
ATATATATATATATATATATATATATATATATATATATCGAAATTTGATGTGTAATAATAGAGACACCACGAACCTTCCACCTGCGGAAAGTTGTTCCCTACTATTTCGTACACTCACTCAACCCTAACACGCAAAATCTATATACACTAATATTTTATTATACTAATTAAAGATTATACATATTTGTCAATATATTTAATATGTCCAATTCACAAATCTATTTAATTGTATATATTTAGCATTCGTTATCCTTTCAATTATAGACAATGAGAAAAACAAGTTTAATACGACAAGAGAAACTAATTAAGTATATTATGTTATAACAATACCAAAGAAAACGAGGGCCATGGCTTCTTGCGTCCCAATAAAGTTTCATCCCTTATTATTGATAAAAGAAAACACGTAAATCATATTTGTTTATTTTATTAATTTATTTGTTTAACATCACTATTCATTCCTTCACCATTTCATGATGGTGCCAATTTTTCTCTTTCATTCCAACCCTAATAATGTTTTGATTATGCAACTTTTCACTTAGGTTTGTCAAACAATAGTTGGAAGGTAATAGTACTATAACCTACAATTTTATAAAGTGTTTGAAATTATGGAAAACGTTGGCTAATAACTACATATCCATCATAGTCAAAGTGAAAGCCAAAAAGAGTTGAATATTTAAGTTAATACAAGCACGTGTGATGTTCTTCCATAAATCCTAGTTAATTGTAACACTTTCACTTTCCCATTTTGTCTTTTATTCTTAAATATATTATAATTTCCATTGGAGTAGTGCTTCCCTGATGATTCAATTCTAAGTAACCAAAGTTTAAGTTCGTGGCTATTAAACCACTTAATTTCTTAGTCCCTTTATTAATTACCCGTCACGTCACTTTGAAAGCAACCATAGTTTATAACAGAGAAAAGAAGAACCAATTATTTTTCTCAAAACCAAACATAATCGCAATTCCCCCATCTAAACTAATTGGATTTTAGCTATTACTAGAAACATATTTATCAGTATACTATTTTATTATCTTTTATCAATCAATTTTTTTTTCATAAATCACGAATCACACAATTATATAGATCACACGATTTATTAAATAAATATCTTCTACAGTTTTATAATTAAGCCATTTGCTCCACTGTATTGAAAAAGAAAGGGCCATATGCTCCAAATGACACTAGCTTGACATTAGTTTGTATTTAAATTGTTTCTTCAACAAATTATTGCTCCAAAAAATTCTATTATTCAGTCATTATCTTATTATGACATTACATCATGTAATACTTCAATATTGTCGTACTTAACAATTTTTTTAGGAAACTATCACTTGAAAAAAATCTAGAAAATTACAAAGTATTTATCATGTATTTTTTAAACTACAATTATTTTTTTATGAAAGACGGTTTTCTTGGAGTACGTAGAACTATTATAAATAACAAACCTCTATCTCTAATATTAAACATATATATATATATATATATAGGAATTGTATGGTATTAATGGCAACATAATATATGATTATTAGATAAACATGTTGAAATTTATGCTTTTAATTAATCCAATAAAAATTAATTAATAATATCCTTCTACAGTGAAGTAATAAAGATGCATGAAATATGTGATGGCAGAAATGTTTGGATTTAAATATTATATGTCATTCAATATAGTTTGTTTTTATTGATCCAACAGAAAAACAAGCCAGCTGGTGTGGGGAGATTGGTAGAATGTTTTCAAATCATTAAACTTTTGACATACGTTTCAAAATATAATCTTAAACTATTAAAATAGTTTTATATATGCGGAGGTAATCTCACCCAATCATCATTCAGATAATAATTCCAGTATTTGTAATCTTAATCAGAAAACAAGTTGTTCATAATCTGTAGCATATAATTATCTCTATTTTGTATGTTTGAGTTTTATTTTTTCCTTATATATTAATACAATTTCTATACCAAATATTCTTATTTAAAATATAATTAAGAAGATATTCAATTTTATTCTTAGTACGGAATCTCCAGTTTAAAAACGTGCAAGGCAATTTAAAACCTAACATGTACATGTAGTTTTACTTTGATGTTATGATTGAGGTGTGTAGAGGTTTAAGGTGAAACGTGAATGGGGAAGGATAATATGTGTAAGATGAAGTAGGGAGTGGCACAGGGAGAGAGGGAAGAAACAAAGAAGGTGGACCCAAGGGTGGAAGAAAAGGGCAAAGAGAATACAGAACAACGTAAGAGAGAGAGAGAGAGAGAGTAGCAACCAACCCCACCATCACTCCCTCATCGTTGCGTAACCGTAAGCTCAATTCATCATCTTCTTCCAATGCTCTTTCTTATATACTCTTCTTCCATGTGCCTCCCCTGACACACCTCAACCCCACTCCAATCATCCTCCTTCTAACTTCCCTCCTCCCATGGTTTCTCTCCATCACCAACCATGCCCAACACCTTCTTCTCTTCCCTCTGGTAATCTCTCTAATGCACTATTATCATCTCTTATCTCCATCCAAAACCAGTTCTCTCTCACACTTTCATGTACTCATACACCATCTTTCATTTCACACTTCTCACATGATTTTCAGAAGCTAACCGTTTCGGTTTCTGTGCCCAAATGTCATTTCTTCATCCTTAACCAATTTTCATATACACTATAAAACTGGGCACCTCTCTAGATAAAAAAATTCTAATTTTTATTTACTGTAAGATTCATCAGACATTTTTCCAGACAGAGATTCCAAAACATTCTTTGTTCATAATTTATATCTATCACATGTTCGACCAATTCAGCGTATGCTGACACAGAATTCTATGTAACTAGGTTATAAGGTTTGTTTTAGCATGATTTTATTATCTTGACAGGTGGATTGGCAAAAAGTTGCGAAGAAGAAGCACAGTTAGTAATGGAGAGAGTGGGAGCAACGGCAACGACAACGTTGTTGTGGACGACAATCCATATGGCAGCACGGTAGAGTGTTACGCTTGCACGCAGGTTGGCGTGCCGGTGTTTCACTCCACCAGCTGCGACAGTTTTAACCAGCCGCAATGGGAGGCTTCGGCCGGCTCCTCCCTAGTTCCGATCCAGAATCGCCCGAATAAGGTTCTCGGGTTTCGGGCCGCATCCGGTTCGAATGTTGGACCGTTCGGGAGGGTTATCGATCCGCGGAGCAAGCGCGTGCAGAAGTGGAACCGCGCGCTGCTGCTGGCGCGTGGGGTGGCGTTGGCGATTGACCCGCTGTTCTTCTACTCGCTCTCGGTCGGAAGGGAAGGGTCGCCGTGCCTTTACATGGACGGAGGGCTGGCGGCGATGGTGACGGTGGCGCGGACGTGCGTGGACGCCGTGCACCTCTTGCACGTGTGGCTGCAGTTCCGGCTGGCGTACGTGTCGCGCGAGTCGCTGGTAGTAGGGTGCGGGAAACTGGTGTGGGACGCGCGTGAGATCGCGTCGCATTACCTGCGATCGTTGAAGGGGTTCTGGTTCGACGCATTCGTGATCCTCCCAGTTCCCCAGGTGAGAGCATTTTTCGTAATTTTTTACTTTTTCATTCTTTCACACCACACACACTCGCACACACTTCAACGCCTTCACTTTTATGCCAGTGAGTTTAAGAAAAATACATAAAAAATAATATAATATCAATAAAGATTTTTTATTTATTTATTTAGTTGGAAAGAAAGTATAAGAAAATTAATTTCCTCTAATTTCTATTTCCATTTAAGTGAAAATTATTTTTTTTCAAACAAAAAGTTTTTGGATTCTGTAATCAAGTGTAATAATGCGAAACTTTATAAGATAATTAAAAAAACTAGGAAACACATTGGCTACATGTATCCATATCTTTTAATTTGAACAGTACAATTAGAAAATATATAATGCTAAAAGTTTATATTATTTTAAACAGAAAAGTTTGAGGATTATTTTTACTGAAAAGTAAGAGTACTTGGAAACAATAAAATAGTTAAAAAAACTATCCCCTTTATACAAAAGGAGGAAAAAACACATGCACTCTTGCATATTATTTTAATTTAAAAATATACAATTCTAAAATAGTAATTTAAAAATTAAAAAATATATATTTATATTATTTTAAGTGGAAAAGTTAGATAATTATATTTGGTAGAAAATTTAGATAATTATATTTGAAGAAAATAGAGATACTTGCAAACAAAATATATCTCCTTATAGTAGAGGATCCCTGTATACACGGATATAGATAAAGAATTCTTTTTTAAAATTAAGGAGAAATTCAAATTTAAATTACAATAAAAATAATGGTAAGGAATGTCATTTGCACTTTTTTTTTTAAATCTTTAGTTAGTAATTTGGATAAACTCGTTAATATTTTTAAAGTGAATTTCGTCGCAGTTAGGAAATTGAACTAGCTTAAAAAAATTAACTTATTTTAATTAGGGTTTATTGATGGAAATTTTATTATATTTTGACTGCAAAAAGGTTGAAAACAATTCGATCAATTCCGTTTGTGAAAGTGTAGGAACGTAAATATGAGAATTTAGGGATTTCAGTTGGCATAAAACTTCTATAGGAACCAAATTTGCCTAGTTTTAAACATAGCGGGACTAAATTATGTACCAGAAAAAGAGATTGAAGAGCAATATTGTTCATAATCTAAATTAAAGGAAACAAAAGTTTAATTGATACTTTTTTCTGTGTAATATTTTTTTATGCGTTTTCTGTGTAATATATAACAGGTGTGATCTTAATATCACTCATTATTTTATAATAGTTTTATATATACATAATAATTGAAGTGACCAAATTGGAATTTTGCCCCTAACACCAGTGCATAAAGTGAAGACATGATAGTTATTAGACTGGTACCTTAACTTTTAAAAGTGTCTTCGAATTTCAGTCAGAACCTCTAAAGTAACTTTCGTTTTTTATTGAATATTGTATTAACATATTTGACATTTGTCCAGATACTGAAATAAGCCAATAAAATTAACATAACATATACATCAATAGCATGCTGTCTCTTCCTGTTTAGAGGATGTGAACTCCATTTTAACTACATTTCCCTTCTGTTTGCAGGCTGTGTTTTGGTTGATAGTGCCAAAATTGATCAGAGAAGAGCGAATTAAAATCATTATGACCATAATGCTAGTGATTTTTTTGTTCCAATTTCTCCCCAAGGTTTACCATAGCATCTGCATGATGAGAAGAATGCAAAAAGTCACGGGCTATATCTTTGGTACCATTTGGTGGGGCTTTGGTCTCAATCTCATAGCTTATTTTATTGCTTCCCATGTAAGTAAACTCTATAACTGAAGTTTGAGCCTACGATCAAGTTGTCATTAAATTCATTGCTGAAAAAATGAAAAATCTTTTTCTTCTCCCTCATGGTTAATTCATAGGTTGCTGGAGGGTGCTGGTATGTCCTTGCAATTCAACGAGTTGCTTCATGCCTTAGGCAGCAGTGTGAGAGAACAAATGGATGCAATCTTTCTGTGTCATGCTCAGAGGAGGTATGCTACCAGACTTTGACAGGCGCAATAGGAAGTTCTTGCGGTGGGAATTCAACAGCAGTGTTCAAAAAGCCTTATTGCTTAGATGTTGAAGGACCTTTCAAATATGGGATCTACCAATGGGCACTTCCAGTCATATCAAGCAACTCTTTGGCTGTAAAGATTCTTTATCCCATTTTTTGGGGTTTGATGACCCTCAGGTAATTTGGTTAATAATGTTAGTATTTCTCAAGTTAAGTACTTCGTGCTTGTTCATGTTAGAATGTGTATGAATCTATACATCTGAACTATAATTGTACTGTTGAAGTGTTTTGAGTGCAATTGATAAATATCAAACACTGTTGAAGTGTTTGATAAAAAAAATGTTTCCTAAATCCGTTTGATTGGGATATATTTTCGCCTGTTTGACTGAACATCTGTGTATTCATAATCCCTACTATTCTTGCAGCACTTTTGGAAATGATCTTGAACCCACAAGTAACTGGTTAGAAGTGATTTTCAGTATATGCCTCGTACTCAGTGGACTGTTGCTTTTCACATTATTGATTGGTAACATTCAGGTAAGCAAAAATCATTATTATTATTATAAGTATGAAAAGATGCTCATACTCAAACATGGTGTAACAAATGGTGTGATTCCCAGGTATTCTTGCATGCTGTCATGGCAAAGAAGAGAAAGATGCAGCTTAGATGTCGAGATATGGAGTGGTGGATGAGGAGGAGGCAGTTGCCATCACGATTAAGACAAAGAGTTCGCCATTTTGAACGTCAGAGATGGGCTGCGATGGGAGGAGAAGATGAGATGGAATTGATCAAAGACTTGCCTGAGGGGCTGAGGAGGGACATCAAGCGCCATCTTTGCCTCGACCTCATTAGAAAGGTGACTAAAAAGATTCTCGCAGAACTTTTAATCACTTTCCAAAGATAAATTATTTTCTTGTGCAGTTGCCACCGGTCTCAATGTTTGCATGACTCCCAATTGATTAAGATAATAAGTTTATGTATTTTTTTTTCCTTATATATTACTCATTTCACTTATCTTCACCTAATACAAAAACTCTCATCTCCACACTTGAATTTTACATAGTTATAGAATTCTCCATAGCCCTCCATGCCACATGGAGAATTCACTGCATCATGATGAAGATTCTGTACTTACTAGTAATGACCAAAAGTCTAAAATAATGTGTATAAGTGAAGACAATCCTTATTATGAGTTGGCTTTTAGAATTGATTTAGTCATAAACTCAATTTTAAGATGATACAAAGTCTAATCTAATAGTTCTTATTGTTACCACTTAACCGACCACCTACAAATATTTAATGCTCCAAACTTCATGCTTAAGATGCTACTTATTTATAAATAACAACATTACAGCAGAGGGGAAATTACATCATCACTTTGTGATGTGCAAATAATACCCTTTTGCTATGTGCAAATAATCACTTTGTTTTTTCTGTTTGATAGGTTCCTTTGTTCCACAACTTGGATGACCTTATTCTTGACAACATCTGCGACAGGGTGAGGCCCCTAGTCTTCTCCAAAGATGAAAAGGTATTACTAACAATTGACATCATCTGATACCATATTCTCTTCCAAGCATTCCATGTGCCAAAGACCATAATGTTGGTAATGCCCTTATGAAACAGATAATCAGAGAAGGTGATCCTGTACCAAGGATGGTGTTCATCGTCCGAGGACGCATAAAACGCAGCCAAAATCTGAGCAAAGGCATGGTAGCCTCAAGCATCCTTGACCCAGGGGGGTTCTTGGGTGACGAGCTACTTTCATGGTGCCTTCGCCGGCCATTCATAGATAGACTTCCGGCCTCCTCAGCCACATTTGTGTGTCTTGATTCAGCAGAAGCCTTTGGCCTTGATGCAGAGCACTTGAGGTACATCACTGATCACTTCAGGTACAAGTTTGCCAACGAGAGGCTCAAGAGAACAGCAAGATATTACTCATCCAATTGGAGAACCTGGGCTGCTGTCAACATTCAACTTGCTTGGAGACGCTACAGGCAGAGGACTAGAGGTCCAGTGACGCCTGTAAGGGAGAGTGGAGGCACTGAGCGCAGGCTCTTGCAATATGCTGCAATGTTCATGTCAATAAGGCCACATGACCATCTTGAATGAAAGCTTCTATCCATGTTTTTCAAATTGTTGTTGCTTCCTGACCCTCAATAAAGAAACTGTCTCAAGTCCATTCTTAAACCTTATGATTTTTGAAGTTGTTCTGGAAGCCGTGAGTCATTCATGAAATGTATAAAAAGAAAGCAAGAAAGTGTGAGTAATTGCAAAATCCTTTATGCCTTGTTTGTTCATTTTATTATAAGTTTTGACAAAGTGATTTTTTTCATGGGCTTTGCATCTTGAGCAATCCCCCTGTTGGGGCTGCTATGTGCCTATTGAATAACTCATTGAGAAGAACTTAGTCAGATTTGGTTATGTTATACAAAAGGGTGACTTAGGTTCAATTCTTACGGAATATATGTTTAGAGAGACACAAGGAACTTTAAATGGGACCAAGTCTCATAGTTGATCCATTATTTGTGGAATACTTTGAGATCTGACCAAGAAGTCAGAAACTTTAAAGATGAGATTACATAAGAAAAAGAAAATAAGGAGGAAAATGGATTTTAGTGAGTAAACTAATCATGTTCGAGTAATTATTTGATTTCATAACACAGACTAAATTTAGGTCATACCATACAGTAATTTAAATATGAATTTAATTTATATATACTGATTGCCTAAATTTTATACTTATGATTTCTAATTGTTTGAGAGTAACATTAAATTATTTAAATATTTGAAAAATCATTAAGGATAAAACATCATAGACACATCGATTTTTTAATTTAATGTATGTCTGTCACATGATTTGTAAGATCTTAATCTGTAAAAAATTGACAATTTTGGAAAGCAGGAGAAATTAAGCATTTAAAAAAAAAGTTTTAGGGAAAAAAATTGTAAAGGCGTGTATGAGTGAAGTGAGTGAAGAGCATAAAGTGTTTGCCTCCTTGTGAAAGGCAAGATAACAGAAGAGAAAAGAGAAGAACAGAGTAAGACAGGACAGAACATAACAAAATAGAGCCTTTCCTATGTTTTCGGCTGTGTTGTGTCCAAATTTGGCGATATTGTGATGAAATGAGGTCATCATTTCCTCTAAATATGGAAAATCATTTCTGCCAATCCCATTCCCAAATTTTTCTCTGTTTTGTTACCAACCTAACCTATCACAACATGGGTCATGAAGTTCCTCATCATTTCCTCCCCTCACTAGCTTCTCTAGGGTCTCCTACTTTCCTTTGGAGCCCTAGGTTTTGTTGTTTTCTGCTATTCCAATTTCAGAGCCCTGATCTGCAGCTACATGTTCCGCTTAATTAAGTATCATCATTGATCACACCCACTTTCTCTCTCTGTGTCTTTTGTTTTCGTTTTTTCTGTTTTATAATGTGGCTGTGAAAAATCAAATATCTGTTTGACTTTAATGATCTAGGAAGGAAAATTTATGCCCAAATGTTTTATCTTTTACAAAAGGGAATCTTAGAACAAAAAATTTGATAACTTTGGCCAGACATTATGTTCATCTTCTACTAATGAATCATAAACGCAATTTGTGTTCATTATTAGGAGGATGTAATCTCTTGCTTATTGCTGTAATTGTGTGTTGCGATTATCGAAATTATGGAAAATTGCGGACAAATATGGCCATGTTGAGTTGTGGGGAGACCTCAGAAACCATAATATCAAGGACTATGGATTAAAACCTTTAACAACCTGATGTTGCTTGAAACCTATAATTTGCCTTAAATGAATAGTATAAGGGCAGCTTCTATATAATGTTGTTTGAATTGTATTTAGTTCTTATTATAATATGAAAAAGAGAACCGACAAATACTTGTAATGCTTCCTTGTTTTTCTGAGTTAGTTGAGAATGAATATTATTTTCCTATAAGCTTTTGTTGAAGTGATTTGATTTTGGTTTATTAGCAAAAATGGGTTTACTGTTGTGTATCCTGCGATACCATAGGTTCATTGCACACCTTCCATGAATACTTGTAATAAATGTGTACCCTGCAACAGAGTAGAATATGTATTATAAAGCTTCATGAATGAATGATTAATATTTAATAACATCAAAATACGTCAAGTTTCTCAACATTTTTGGTTTATGATTGTCTTCCTCAACAACTATGTTAGGATTAACCTCCATTGAATTAAATTTCCTCTCTCTTAAATGTTTTTGCGCCTCAACTCCAGTGGTTCTAGCAATCTCTAACTCTTGGAAATATATTTTTATTGGCGACATTGTCTCACTCCCCTTTTAGGCAGTTCACTGTTTTTTTTCTTTTTGATTGTGCAACTAACCCTTATCACTCTTTATTTTACAAACTTTTTTATTTTTTGTCATAGGTACCTTGTCAGTGTGGAACCTGGCATATCAACCTAATGGGGTTGAAACTTACAAAGCAGGAACCGCACAAAGCTGAGGACCTAAGTTTACATCATCACATGATCAATTACCTAACCAAGAATTTTATTCGTAATTTGGTATCTAAGCAACGGAGAAGAATGCTTATAGCTGGTTATGATCTGGACATGTCATATATCACCGATCGAGTATTAGCAATGTCATTTCCTTCCCAACGAATGCGAGCAATGTATCGGAATCCTCTCTGGCAAGTTAAATCTGTGTTGGACATGAGACATTATGAGCATTATAAGGTACACCTTCAACTCATGGTCATGTATAGTGCATACTATTATCTTGTCTACCTTCAATGCATTGGAGATTCATCATGATTATCCATACTTGTTTAGTTATGCTCTAATTTGTATGTCTATTGAACTATTGTTCATTTACAGTTTTTGGATGTCAATCATTGGATGTTTTGTTCTTTAAATCCAGAATTTTTTTTAGTTTGTCTTTGTTATTTAATCTAGTATAAAGCATGGCAGTGGTTAGTTTCTTGTACCAATCTTTCAAATGGCACAAATGTCATATTTATTTGATGAAAAAGACTTGACTTTTCCTCTCGAATTCAGGCCAATTATTTGTGTACTTGTGATACTTAGAGGTCACTTGTGGGTTATTATGATTTTCGTTTTTCATTCATTGCTACTGATATTTAATTTTCTTCATTTGTCTGATGTAACTTACATCTTCATAAAAGTGGATGACACTATTATTACGTATTTTTTCATTTGTTTACTCTGAAGACTAATCAAGAGTTTTTTTTCTTGTTCTATCTTCTGACTAGGTATCAATGTTGACAAATGACAGTTGTAGAGGCTGTTGTTTGTACCTATCATTCTACATGTTTCCTATCCCACTATGGTCATTGTCATAGCTAAGCCATATCACTTCTAAAATTTTCAGATCTATAATCTCTGTATAGAAGAAAGTTATGATCCAGCTCACTTCTATGGACGTGTGGAAGCATACCCCTTTGATGATAACCATGTGCCATCTCTTGAAATGATCAGAGCTTTCTGTGAAAGTGTGGATTCATGGCTGTCAAGTGACCCCAAAAATATTGCTGTTATTCATTGCATGGTATGAGAGGTCACACTTCCTACTAGAATCTTTAGCAAATTTCATATTAAGATTTAGAATTCATCACATCAAATTTTGGGGAAATAAATAACTCAATAAATATCATAATATGCCACGTGAGATTTTGATGGTGAGGCAAAAAACTTCAGTCTCATCTTCAGAATGAAGCCTTGACGTCATCACAAGTTGGCTTAAGTTGTTATAGACTTATGGCTATTCAATCTTACTGATCCTAGAAGCTTATATTTGATATTTCATGAAGATGGTGTAAATTTCTCCCACTTAAAACACTATGAATAAATTGTAGTCCCTTGATATATCAATGCAGTTAAAAGCAATTGAAATTTTGGTTGGATGCTTCCAAGATTAATTAGTTTGCTACAAAGAAGAGAATTCTTTAGATGTTAAATTTACGAGTAAAATACTTTCTCCTCTAGCACATCTAACTATAACTAGTTACATTTTTTCTCATTTTGTGTTTTTTGGTTCCAATTATGCAGGCAGGAAAAGGTAGAACTGGATTAATGGTGTGTGCATACCTAACTTATTGCGGCATGTCAGCTGATGAGGCTCTTCAACTGTATGCAGATAGACGGACAACCAATAATGAAGGAGTAAGTTAAATTAGGTATAATTCCAACAATTTGAAATGTATATCTAACTTCACTAACACAAGGTTTTGCTAATGCTTATCATTTTCAAAAAACAATGACTATCCACTAATGATAAACTGATAAGAAATGGGTCTGAATGTGAAAATAATATGTACTCTTCTTTGACCCCAAGGAAATTAATTTACTAAATGGTATTGCCTATGTGGGATCAGGTATCAATACCAAGTCAACGGCGTTATGTGACATATTGGGACACTCTACTTTCTAATTCTGTCCCTAGAGGAACTGGAAATGAACCACCAAAAGTGAAGTTGCCTCCACCATCCAGCAGAGAATTGCGGCGAATCCGGCTTTATGATACAGTCAACATTGACACTATATTCTTTGTCATCTCAGAGCTACAAGAGGCTAGTTCTCCACAATTTATGATACAACAATGTTTAGAATACTGAATTGTCTTTCTGGAATGGTTTATGAAGGCAACAATATATTTTTTTTCTTGTTAGCATACTAATTTTCACTTACTGAGGCCAGCATAAAACATTTGTATTATTTTCACGTCTATAGTCTCACTAAGGTTGTAATACTTATACAAAACTGGTAATTGAACTAATTATTACTATTTTTCACAACACATCTGTCATCAATATTACTATTTAGTCCACAATCTCTAAAGGATATATGAACACCCCTAAAAAATGAATCAGATATAAGGCTTGGTTTTTATACTCATCAAGATGGGTTCCTATTTGTTAACAGATTCCTAATGAGGTGTATCGTCCATCAGTGGAAGCTTACCGTAGCAGCTGTAGGCAGATTAAGAAAGGGTATCAGAGAAACAACAGTCCTCGCTATTATATATCTATTCTTGAAGATGATAATGATGGAAAGCAATCGGAAACAGAAGAACCTCGCATTGTAGTTCAAATGGACACAGAGAGTCCTGCTATATACCAGAAATCATGTTTGGACCATTACTTTGATAAACCTATACAAGTAAGTAATCAATGACCAAGAATTAGTCCTTTTCTAATCAGTTTCTTTCCTAACACCCTTTTATTGGTTTAGCTCATTTAGTTTTTACAAATTGTGAAAATAGAATAAGAAACTGCACAACATCAAGAAGTATTGGTATTTGCTCATGGAATTCTTTTACTAGTATCAATTTTCACTTCTACCCGCAGATGTTCTGATTTCACTTTAAATCTTTGGACAGGTAACTGGAGATGTACGTGTCATATTCTATGAGAAAATGATAGGAGGTCGCCTTTTCTACTGCTGTTTTAATACAGCTTTTATTAAGAACAGCTTGCTGCAGGTAATCTCATCGCATCCTTTATTCATGGTATTTTTAGTTGTGTATGCTGTTATATTTAGATGGAAGGGAATTATACCTTCAAATTTGATTAAAACCAAAACAGCAAGAATATGTCCTTTGTCATGCAAAATCTTTTCAAGGTGAGGCTTATAAAACACTGCCATTATGCTAAGAGACAAGAAAATATAAGTGAGTAGACAAAACAAACTAAGTTATCATGATTTTAACTACATGATATTACTTTAGAAATGCAACTGTGAATATGAAATGAACTTCATGTGGCATGTCATTTGCTTTCTTTTGGTTTGACATTTATAATTAAGTAGAGGATCCAGTGTGTTTGACAGTGTTCCCTTTTGTAACTATTATTTTTGTAGCTCACAATACAAGAGTTGGACAAAGTTGGGAAGAAGGGAAGTTCAATATGTGGACCTGACTTCTGCCTAGAATTATTGTTTGGTCCTGCTAATACAGGATATTCGTCATCAAGTATATCCAATGATGAAAATTCTAGTAATGATTCTTTATAATGATGTTTGCAAAAATCTTTACATAATATGAAAAGTCCATGTCCAGTTAACTGCTGTAACATATTCCTGCAAAATGATCCCAACAATGAGTCCCCTGCAGTGCTTTGTAGCGAGTGCATTGATTCCTCCAACTGTCTTGCCGTCTAAATTTTCATTGGCGAAAGGCACGGGGAGTAAGTGTAATTTTTGTATTATGTTAGTGATTGATTAGCATTTTGCTGAAGATGAGGAGGTTTAATGCAAAAATTCGCCAATTTTCTTGTCGGATTTAATTTCATTGTCTAAACAAATTAAAGAATCATCCATTCATCTAGAGTTTCACTGATGACGATAGTTTAAAAATTAGCATTCTCTTATAACGGTTTAATAACCTTTAGTCTATCATCAAAATATTTTTCAGTGCAATTCAATCAATTTGTAGGCACGTCATTAAAAAAATTAGCAATTTAAGTGATTATCTGGTAAATTTTTTTCTTTCCCGTGTGGTGATTCTTATATAGTAAAACAAATATCCAGTGAAACCCGCATTAATTTTACTAATGAGAGAACGAGTTGAAAGAAGAATGTATGATTAACATTTCCAGTATTATTATGGTCAACATGCCTATAACCTTCGTTTCTTTAGTAAATCAGAAGTTTAAGAAAGCAGCTATCCCAATTCAAGGTCATGGTAAATTCAAATTCTTTTCAATGAACCTTTCAAGTTGGTTATCATAGAGAATCAAACGAGATAGATAGTGTTAGCATAGTTAAACACAAAAAAGTTATATTATTATAGGTGAAAAAACTCTGAAAAAGAGAAGTGATTAAGTAAAGTAACTAGAACCATAAGTAATTATTGGCATGTCTAAGATGGAGTTGAAAATAAAAACGAGTGAGAAGAATGCATAGATTTTACTTGTAACTCAAAACTAAGAGGTAAGAAATTTAACTTTTCATTTTCTACTTTCTCATCCAAATAATCATTAGACATGGTAATGCCCGAAAAAATCCACATAAAGAAAATACAATTACAATTTGGATGGCATCATTCCCCGTATCTATGTAAATTGGTTGAGGAAATAATCTACACTCTTGAACAGAAGCTGGGCAGTTGGTAAGGTCTCCATTGTAATCTGCGAGACTTCAACACCATGTTTCAGCTTAAGCTACTTTGTCGGACTCAATCAGAACAATCTAGTCTCTGGTTTCTCTCCTTGTCGAGGACAAGCAAGCAGCCAAGCACCAGAAGAAGTTTGACTTCCTGTTGTTGCTGTTAGGTCAATGTTGCTGCTTTACGCGTTGCATAACCCTCAACAATACTAATCGAACTCTTGCTATGGCGCAGTGAAAACTCCGCAAGTAGAATCTGGCATTCTTCTACGGTCAGATCACCGTGTTGGCCCTGCTTATGTTGTGGAAAATTCAGACCCTAAGATGTCGCAAGACATGCAGCAAACTTTGATAATGACATAAAAACTTGTTTGAACAATAGATCTTGTTTAGTTCTTTATTTGCAGGCAAAATCAATTGTGTTTATGTGCCATGCTCACAAATATTTCAAGAGTTAGCATTTCTAATTACTATATGCAGAGATTCAGCACCTTTGATGTATTTTTATGAGCCTTTTTGGCTCACTGTTTTCTTTTAGTTTAGGACACCTGGTTTCCCCTCAACCCCATTTGTACAACTGTACCGTCTCTCTCTCTTTTATCAATTTCTTCTTTACAACAAAAAAATACCAGGATGAACTTAAATAAATTTTCTATGGGCTTTCAAGATTAATCATATTTAGAAGTACAAAACTGAGTAGCAGCTTTTTCAATTCTTTGAATTTAGACAAAATCAAGTATGCTCTTTAATTCATCAGACGGAGAGAATAAAGAATAAAGATTTGCCATAAGTATTAACCGCAAAATCAATATTAAAATGACAATCCAGATATAAGATTCAAATATACGAGTTTTTATTGATCACCACAAAAAGTACATAACTAAAATCATTACCATGCGAGATATTCTATCACAAACAGCGTGATGCATGAGGATTCCTGCAGCAACTGAAACATTGAAAGAGTCCACCATTCCTGCCATTGGAATACTACAGTGCAAATCTGACAACTCCAATGCCTCATCACTAATACCCCTGCAACAAGAACATAACCATTGTTAAATACATACAAAACCTGAGCAAGAAGTAGAACCTAAGTCACACGAAATATAACAACTATTTAACATTTTCTTTCAAAGCCAAGAAAGACTGTTGGTGATTCCCTGACTAATCCCAGTCAATATTCAGTAAACAAGAACAAATGACAATACATTGGGCTCGCATTTCCACTGTCTACAATATTACACGGAATTTTCTATATCCAATGGTTTATAAAATTAAGTATAGGACATCAAGAAAAGGCAGGAATTAACCTATTTTCATTTCCAACCACGATTGCAGTTGGGTGTGACCAATCTAAGTCATGAATAGAAACCTGTACACAAAAAGAAAAATGTTAGTAACACAAACAAAGAAAAGAAAATACTCATCAACAAATAAATGCAAGGCCCCAATATAAACTATGATTACATGCTGCACACAATTTCTCTGGAAATACCCATGTTATAGAGATTCAACAAAGTTTTAACTTTTACCTAACACAACATGAACCTTTTATCGAGACTTGGGATCATATATGTAAATATTTGAAACAAGGCACAATATAAGCAATAAAATATAGTATAAGCAAATCATACCGCATCTATTCCCACATGAGTTGTGGCAATTCGATAACCACGTGATTTTAACATTTTAAAGCAATCCTTCGTAGAGTCCCAAAGTTCAATGTCCAACCATTTCTCTGCACCCATACTTACATGTCGATTATCCTTATACCTGCAACAAGGAAGCCAGACACAACACTTCAACCGAAAGAATCTCCTAACTTCAGTTATAGTTGACAATAACGAAATCATAACCTAAGACCCATCCTATAATCAACAGGAATAACACCAGCAATCTCAACAATGAATAAACAACACCATTAAGGATAATTATAATAATAATAATGCCTTAAAATATTTCCGAATCTTGATGCATTGACATCACTTTCATAATATCTAACAAGACCATGGACCAAAAAAAATCTAAGAAAATAACCATCGTTTTAGTACCTACAAGGATATAGTGCCGTCACATTAGTCCCTAAACCTAAGAAAATTCCACTGAAGTCTGAAACTTCAAGCTGTTTCTGAGTCCCTAAAATCCCAAACTACTTACTGTTACAGTAATCCCCTAAACATTCGTTAATATTATTATAAAATCACTTTATTTTTTAATTTTGGATCGATGTTATAGATATCGATTAATGTTATCTAAACTAATGTAACAGTACCATATCCTTTCACGAACTTAAATGATGGTTTACTCTCTATAAACTTCATGCTAAAATACCCGCATTACTGAATTAAATCAAAGCTACTTACTACGAATTATGATTACTTTTCGATACATCAAACCTGAACAGAAAAACTAAACCTATCTGAAAGTGAAACGAGAGTGCTCCTAAAATTTCACCTCTACAATGTCAACAACACCTTTTGTTGGTGTCACACGACACGACGTGGACGGACTGAACGCCGAGCGCGTCGGCGGACCGGAACGCAGCAGAGACGTTGCCGAAGTCGCAGAGCCCTTCGACGACAAGGCAGACGGAGTAGCTCCGGTTCCGAACCACGCTCCCGAACCTCCGCCACCGGTCCTCGGAGATGCATGGCTCGAGCACCTCGACGACCTCGGCGCTGGTCAAAACGGTGCCGTTTTGACAGCGGAAGGCGTCGAGGTAGGGGAACCATCGAGGCGCATGAGATTGGTGAGGCAGAAGAGGCTTGCGGTCCATCTTCATGAGCGTGGAGACACCGTCGGGGCTGGTGAGGAGGTGCTGGACGGTCGGAGATTGGAGCTCGGATTCTTCGGCGGTTAGGGCTGACGCGGAACATCTCCGAGTAAGGGTTAGGCGTTGATGTGGGAGGATAAAGGTTCGTTTGAAGAAGAAGGAGGAGGAGGAAGAAGAAGAGAGTGAAAAACACGTGAGGGTTTTGCAAGCACTCATTTGCTGTTGCAGAGTTCAGCCACACGATTCTCGTTTTCCGTTGATAGGGTAAAGATAGTAACAGAGAGAGGAAACAAATTTAAAATTAGGGCTAAATATGATTTTTTGTTCTATTAATAAGGTAAAAGCATGATTGTAATTTAAAAATTATTAATTTATTTAATTAACAACGGTTAAGAAATATTATAGTGGCGAAGAGCTGAAAGCAAAACTATACGTTACCCCACAACTGCGTTGAAGTGGCTACAAAAACAGCTTATAAAACAAGGAAACCAGAAGAGAGAAAAAAAAACATAGAAAACTGCATTAACAGAAATTAACATGGGATCGTGTTCCTTGGAGAAGGAGAACCATGTTGTGGTGGAAAGAGACCACGCTGAAACCGCCCTCAGGGCCATGGTGCTGGGTTCCAACGTGGTGTTTCCGGCGGCTCTAAACGCTGCAATTGAGCTGAACTTGTTTGACATAATTGCGAAGGAAGGTTCAGCAGAGAGTGGTGGGTTCATGTCACCCTCTGAAATCGCTTCCAAGATATTAATACCAAAACAGCAACAACACCTCTCTGACTTGGCCAATAGGCTTGAGCGTTTGCTGCGATTGCTTGCTAGCTACGCTCTTCTCGCCGTTTCTTCTCGCAGCGACGGAGATGGTGGCAGCGTGACGGTTTATGGGGTGTCGGCGTCGGGTAAATACTTCGTGCGTGATGAAAATGTTGAGGGTTACCTCGCTTCTTTCACCTCCTTTCTGTGTCACCCTGCATTGTCCGGGGTCTGGTAAGTGTTTTTATTGTGCGTCGTATCATCTTTTGCAAGATATGTTTTTATAACTTAACCAATGATTCTTGTAAGAATTTACCACATTGATTGTTCTAACGGTAAAATTAAATAAAAAATGTATTCTTAGTTTTAAAAAACTTTTGGCAACTCTTACGGATGATTTTAAGAGTGAAAATTTAACTTCTTGTTTAAAAAAATAATTTTTAAAGGTAAAATTGTTCCTGAAAATGGATTAGATTAATATAATAAGTCTTATACGTGGAACCGACTTTTGTATATAGACAATTCTTGCTTTACCTTTAAACTCGTTTGAGGGATACTTACAAAATAGGTTTTGGTAATCAAATCAGTATATATATTAGTTGAGAGATAAAATTAAATTTACTTCTGAAGTGTATTTCTCTATTTACATAAGTGTTATTAGACTATCTTATTATTCATAAGACCCACAATCAAATTATTAATCTTAATTATTAATTATTTTACTTGAGCGTTTAATCATCAACTTACAATTTAAACATGAAATATATTTAGTATTCGATTTGCTTGGGGAGAAGGGATTGATGTTCACAGCCATACCCAAAATCGACATCTCGTTGAGAGATTTCTTATTCCATATGAAGATTATGAGAGTGGATTGTGCAAATGTGAGATGAGATCATAATGTAAGCATAAATCTTATACTGGGAGTGACCTTAAAGCTTTTGCAACATTTTCTTATTAAAATAAAAAATAAATATGATTTAGAAATGCTGACTTTGTCGTAATACAGGCTGAATTTTAAGGAAGCGATTATTGATCCTGAGATTGACCTATTCAAGAAGGTTCATGGAATGTCCAAGTTCGAATACTTTGGAAAATATCCTGAATTAAACCACGTATTTAACAAAGCCATGAATGATATTTGCACCACCCATATGAAAAGAATACTTGAAGTATACTCAGGATATGAGGGCATATCAACTTTGGTTGATGTAGCAGGTGGAACTGGACAGTGTCTCAAAATGATCATCTCCAAACACCCTTCAATTAAGGGAATTAATTTTGACCTCCCACATGTAATTGAAAACTCACCACCCATTCCAGGTAATCAATCAATCCATCTCCCTAGCCCAAACTACTTAATTCTGGAGGAGTAATTGATCAGTCACCTTTACTGTAACTACAACTGCTAGTTCTTCTTTCTTAATTTTCATAAAATCATTACTAAAAAGTTGTCAAGCTTCATTTAGGGGTTGAGCATGTTGGAGGGAATATGTTTGAAGGTATTCCTCAGGGTGATGCCATCATGCTTAAGGTTAGTAAACATATTACCTAAACTTCAATGATCTTTTTCTATCAAATGTCTAATAAAGAGCTAACCAATTTTTATTTTGTGCGTGTGGTTGTACTTGGCTGACATTGTTCCAGGCTATATGCCATAATTGGTCCGATGAAAAAGTTATAGAACTTCTGAGCAATTGTCACAAAGCTTTGCCACCAAATGGGAAGGTCATTGTTGGGGATTTCATACTGCCAGAAGATCCAAAACCCATAGATGAACATAAAATGATTTCAATTCTTGATAACATCATGTTTATCACTCCTGGTGGAAGGGAAAGAACTGAGAAACAAATTGAGAGTTTGGGCAAGAGTTCTGGATTTTCTAGGTTTGAAGTTGTCTGTCGTGCTTTCTCTACTATGGCACTGATGGAATTTTACAAATAAGCAAATCATGTCTGTAATAATTTGGCATTCCAAATTCAAATGATGGGAACATTAATTTGGCTAATGCCACTGTTGCACCATTTATTCAGTAAAATAAAAGTATTTTGATACATATGTTTTTATATTCTGCTTAACGTCATTATGCCATTGTTTGAACTATCACAATACAAAAAGTAAATGAGCAGGTATAGCAGATAAAAGACGATTCAACCATTGAAACACATCAAGCTAAATCTTAGTATAAGTATAGTATCTTCATACAACTTGGTCAAACAAAACAAATAGTCTCTCCCCAGTTTAAGGAGTAATTTTCTATGAAACAGCAAGAATCAAGAAGAAATCCTGCTTTTTGAGATGACATCAAAGGATATTCCATTTTGTTGAAGTCTTTCCTGGAGATCAGTTGGACCAAAGATAATCCCAGGAGTGTAAACTCCTCCTTTTGGAAGGTTGTTGCGTTGGCTGAGAACAATAAGAGCACACTGAATAAGAATTATTGGTGTGGTCAGATATCCAATTTCAGGTCCCATTACCCTTGTTACAATCTCCATGTCAGGTTTTGTGTTTCCCTGAGCAACAATACTAGCATCACTAAAACCATGTCCAACAAACCACATCTTGAAGGAAGCACTTTCCACCTCCTCTTCAGAGGGGCCCTTCTTCCTGAACCAACCAAGGCTGAATACTTCAGGAAATTTCAAAAGAAGCCACCTTCCAAAACTAGTGCTTCCTAAAAGACCAATGAAAACTCCAACCATGATGGTTCGGAGAATTCCCAACAAAGATTTTGCGCCTATTTTCACACCAAAATGAGCTGGCTTCACAGTTGACCAGAAGGCTTCTCTTTTCTCAACCATTTCAGCACTCTCATTCAGCCCAGGGAGACCATGGGAGTTTTCTGTTAGAATTGATAGGGTTCTTCGAACTACAATTGAATCTGCTGAAGGTAGCTTCACTGCCCAAAGGCCAATTTTCTTCTGGTGCTCTATAGTTTCTCCTTTTGAAGGAGGAGGTCCAGGGATCTACAACCATGCAAATACAAGTTATTAAATGACACAATTTTAAAATTATAAATAAGAACATAGTTAATGAGTTAGTGGACACTATGAGAATTAGCTTAAGTTAATCTCAATCAAAGACGTAGTGATTGAATTAAACAACAAAAGCAAGAAAGAAGAAGGGTGAGATAGCATCCAGCAAGATGGCTACTATTTTAAATTTGTTTACATATTCAATAATTGTTAATATGAACTTATAGATGCCGAAAAATTGAAAAAAAATAAATTAAGATCCATAACATATTCATAATTAACAAAAAAAAAAGTTAAACATCTCAAGCAAAATATACATGTATACCAACAAAATCAAGGAATAAACTAGTTTAAGTCTTGAAGTACCCAAACATTAAAATTCAAATAAAAGTTCTTTAATATCACTTTCATTACTGCTAAAGTTCAGTAGATCTTTTCCTATTGCTCGTTTTCAGATTCAGTTTCATCACATCCATTACCTTCTGTGGTTATGTTGATTTTGAATCCAAGAAAACAAAAAATAGGAAAAAAAGAAAGGAACAAGAGTGTGTCAGTGTTACCTGAGGCCTAGGTTTTCTAGGCCGCGACCTTCTGAGTTGCTGCAACTTGTGCGCATTGGCGACGCCGAGAACCGCGGATTCGTAAGTGGCAAAGTTTCCCACGATCCTCTTCTCCGATTCGAGCGCCACGTAAGCCTCCACGCGGTTCGGCGCCGCGGGCTCCACCCACTGCCTCGAGTTGAACATCACGCCGAGCTCCGCGGGCACGGAGTCGAAGCCACAAGCCGAGACAACAAGCGCGCCACTCTCCATCGCGCGGTCGTGGTGCGCCGCCTCGACGCGCTCCATAAACTCCGGCTCTCCAGAGATGTCGAGGTAGTCGCAGCCGGCTGCCACGCAGGCAGCAACGACGGGCTCGCCATGGAGGCGGAACGGGCCGACACAGTTGAGGAGGAGGCGCGTGCGGGCGCAGAGGGCGCGGAGAGAGGAGGGGTCGGCGGTGTCGGCAGGAAGGATGGGGAGTGAGAGCGGCGGGTTGGGCCGGGAGGCCCATTCCAGGGCCTGGGAAAGCTTTTGTGGGCTTCGGCCCGCTATGGCAATGGACTTGAGCGGCGACGATGGAGTGTTGAGGAATTTGAGGGCTTCTCGGAGAACGTATTTGCCTGTGAAGCCTGAAGCCCCAAGTATCACAACATCGAAACGACCACCGTTTTGTTCTTCCTCCATTTCTTCAACACAGAGCTTAGAGAAAATTAACAAACGCTACAAACCAAGTAAGTAACTGAACCATACCACACTCTTCTCTCACGTTTCGGTGGTGTCTCCAATAAATACGTATTTGTATTTATGTATATGATTGTGTATTTGTATACGTATTATTCTTCGATAATGGTTTTATAGTATGGAATACTATAAAAATTTGATATTTATAGATATTAAATAGATATTCATTAATAGAGTGGATAGGTTCAGTTGAATCCATTAATAGATATTTATAACTTCTAAGAACAGGAGTACTTCTTCCCGTACCTCCGAGGTTTCTTGGTACCTTCAAATTTATAATTTTTTTCTAAACTGTCCGATGTAAAAAGATTATTGTGTACTTTACTATTTAAAAACGAAAAAGAATATATTTAAAATAAGTAAATTCAAAAACTAATTCTGAATTCATAAATAGTTTCTAAAATTATTTAGAGACATCATTAAATTTTAAAATAGACAGTAATATAATATATCAATGATATAATTCTAAAATAGATAATAATATAATTATTTTGATATAATTTAAGAATAAATAATTATATAATTATTTTGATATAAGTTCATAATTACTTATTGAAAAAAAAAAGTTATTCATTCAAAATATTTTCGTAATAGACAAATAATATAATGATACAATCATATATCAAAATAATTATATTTTCTATTTAAAAGTTTTAAAATAGACAATAATATAATTTTAAACTAGGCAATAAAATAATTATTTTGATATAATTTTAAAATAAGTAATAATATAACTATTTTGATATAATTTTAGAATAAACAATCATATAATTATTTTGATATAATTTCATAATAGACAATCATATAATTATTTTGATATAATTTCAGAATAAACAACTATATAATTATTTTGATATAATTTCAGAATAAGCAATTATATAATTATTGTGGTATAATTTCAAAAGTCAATTTCGAATCTAGAAATAGCTTTTGAAATTGTTTATTCGAAAACTGAATGTGTAAAAAAAACATTATATTATTAATTATCTTATTATATCATTGTTTATTTTGAAATTTCTTATAATATCAAAATAATTATATCATTGTCTATTTAAGAATTCCAAAACAGACAATAATAGAATAAGACAATGATATAGTTCCAAAAAAAGTAATAATATAATTATTTTGATATAATTTCAGAATAGACGATATAATTTTAGAATAAATAACTGTATAATTATTTTGATATAATTCTCGAATAGACAATTATATAATTATTTTTTAATATAATTCTCAAATAGGTAATGATATAATTATTTTGATATAATTTTAAAATAGACAATGATATAATTATTTTGATATAATTTCAGAATAGACAAGAATAGACAATGATATAATTATTTTGATACCTTCACTTTCCAAATAAGCAATAATATAACGAGATAATTAATGATATACTGATTTTTTTTTTGACACCTTCACTTTTAAAATAAACAATTCTGAAAACTATTTTTGAATCCGAAATTATCTATTTCAAAATTTATTTTTTTAAAAAAATATTTTCAGAATGAATAAATTCAAAAACCAATTCTAGATTTAAAAATAGTTTCTAGATTTACCTATTTCAAAAATATTTATACTGACACTTCTTTTTTCTTTCTCTTTTTTCTTTTTCTTAAGAATAGACAATTTTAAAAACTATTTTCAGATCTAGAATTGATTTCCGGATTTAGTCAATCCAAAAATATTCTTATTTGTTTTTAAAGTTAAAGTTAAGATTAAGAATATTTTAGGATAGTTATAACCTCTTCTAAAAATTTGAAGATACGTCGAGATGCGGAAAGATGCAGTCTAAGACAAGGATATTTCCCCTTTTAGCAAAGCAAAAATTTGATAGTTCAACAAATTGTATCTCTCACATTTCAATTTAACCTTTACATGACCTTTCTTTTGGACATAAGCCCAAGAACTTCATCCCAAAGCCCAACACTACCCACACTGCCAAGCCCAACAACACTTGGGCTACAGGCAGCAACAGTCCAATAGCCAGCCCTTATCTCGTCTCTAAGTTGCTCTCTCTCCCACCCACAGTACCCATCAAAGAACCTAAACTCTCCAAGCCCAACCACATTCCTCTTCACCATTTCCGCAGCACAGCCCACACTCTCTTTTGCCCCATAATACAACCCCTTCATCACTTCCTCAAACACCCCACTCTTCCCCACCCCGTCATCACCACCCTCACCCACTTTTGGACTCAATAAAAACAGCCCTTCCTCCAAGGGTCCCCCAAAGAACAAGGGACTGTTGGAAAACGTGCCCTCCACATCCAACGCCGTTGATCTCGTCTCCTTGATGGACATCAGGGACGGTCTATTCAGGATGATCCCTGATGGGCCTATGGGCCCAGTTGACAGCAGAAGGATCACCGTCCGCTCGAAGATATGGACCCCATCCAGCTTTTCGGTGGCAATTAGCAAACACCCCTTTTCGGGCTCGTGGATTACGTGGGCCCATTTATCAGCCATGGTGATTGGTGGAGGAGGATCTACAACAGTGTCTAGATCATTCACCTTAGAAACCTCCTCAGGCCTTTGCAATTGCTCCCCTGCCACCAGTTTTGCACGGAAAGATCGCCAATCTCCACTTAGACTAGGTTTCTCATCATCATCCAACGGTGATGGTGATGACATGTGGCAACCTGTCATCAAATTACAAGCTTTTAAGACCATGACCAGTTCAATTTTTACGAACTCAGATCGATCAGGTAGGTATTCAGTTTACTAATAAAAAATTTGGATGAAGATTTAGACTTTGTTGTAATGAAAAAGTATAATTTCAAACAGAAATCATGGTACATATAATCATTGAACTTGTGATTAGATAAACATATGCTTTGGTGGGTGAAAATTGATGTTAGTGTGAGGAACTTACATGATATAGGAAATGGGGTTCTAACTTTTCTACACTGAAAAGGTTGAGAAGATCGCTTGGGGTGTGATAGAGAGGCGTTTCTGATAGTGGGGATGGGTTGATCTGTGGATATGGTGAAGGAATTGTGGGAGAGAAAACATGCTTCCATCTTTGTAGAGTTCTTTGTTTTTGAGCAGATAAGAGTGAAGTGATGAGAGTTTGGTGGAATGTGTATAAATGTAGAATGAGCTTTAATTTGCACCACATACTTTTTTGTACAACATCTACATCTTTTTTATTTCTTTTTGACAAGAGCATCTAATCCGAGTTGGGTGTCTCTGAAGTATGGGCCATTGGATAAACTTTGACAAATGCTACACACAATGACAAACACGTAGGGTTCCCCTGAACTTTATTTGGGAGTGTTGGATGGATCAAACCCTTTTTTTGGCGATGTGTCAAGTTCTATGCCACTAACTTGTTTCTACACCAACTTCCAACTTCGAAAAACTTGTGGATGTTGGACACTGTTATATAGAAGACACGTAGGATTCAAAAGATAAAAAGAGAAGAACATAGGTAGCATTAAACTAGGGTGGAATATTAGCGTTGGATTAGTCTGAAATTTAGCTCTTACCATGGTTAAAGTATCAAGGACCACCGAATGGGTCAATTTACAACATTAATGTCGGATGATATTTAGGAAACTTTATCATTTGATTAGGCGTTGATCATACGGTTTAAGACCAACTGTTTATTCACTTATGATATTTCAATGAAAGTACTTACTTATTCAAACTTAAATTGGATTCTGCCCAAGTTAGATAATATGATGGTCAGATAAAAGTCAACATAATTTATGTGAGGTAAATTAAGATGTATATATATGTAATATAAGTGTGTTAATATGATACTGTGTTATCTGAAATATTATGAATTAAGTCAAGTAATCATTCAACTAGCTCAAATACCTGCATTGTATTTTTATGTCAGTATATCCGCATCTTTATTAAAATAATGTAATTTTAAAGCATATAACAAATAAAAAATTTTATAAGAACAGGAGTGAAGAAATTATTTGATTATTTTTTAAGTTAAGAAATTATATCGTTATTTTTAGATAAAAAATATACGGTTATACATCATATTTAATAGTAAAATCATTTTAATTTAATAAAAGATATAATAATTAAAAATTATATCATTTATAAAATGGTACATAGATACATCATGGTAAGACAGATATTAATACATTATACATATTTTATAATTTAAATTTATCAAAATCAACTTATATTATGCATTAGCCAACATCTTGATGGCCACTGGTAGGGTAGGGATTTTCTAATTATCTTATCATTCAGAACAATTCAGTTGCATGAGAAGACGATTATGATCCTAATATAGAAGAAAGTGGTGCTTGCATTTATTCATTAGGCTTACTCAATAGACGGATTGGTCTATTTTAAATTGGAATAAACTAATACAGCAAGATGAATCTTGCAGATCCGAAATACCACATTATATCTTATTACAATAATTAATCCTTCTTTCACATCCTCATCTCGCATATGTAGAGTCCACCCACCTACTGATTCAACATGAAATTAAAATAAAGAACCAGGTTGATTAATTTTATTTTTATTACCTTATATACATTATTATTTAAAACAGATTAGTATTTAATAAATTAATAGTATTTAACTTTTCTATTAACATGGTCTTTCGAATCTCAGAAACCGTGACTCAATTATATGGTATCTATTTGGCAGACCCAAATTGAAATTCACCATAACCTTCACATATTTTTTTAATCAAGTAAGCACTTTCTGGGGATTTGTCGGAATTCTCTTGAAACTCCTTTTTTATCCATAAACCAACATCTTTATCTGTTTGAAAAACACTGATACCCCTTAATTGTTTGACAAATATTATATTATGTATTCCTACGAGGTGTCCTTCATATTTTTGGCAAAAAAGATTAGAGTAATTTATTTTTATCAAGTAAGTTGTTGAACAGAAGTAATCTAACTGTATAGAGTAATTATAATGAAAATTACTTGATAAATATACTATAAAAATAATTGTAAGATGGCTATATGGGAAAAAAAATCTTCAGAATATCATAACTCTATTTATATAATTTGTTTTAGAAAATAAAGAACTTAATTTTTCTAGAGCTTTTATATAAGGAATATTTGGCACAGCTTTTTCCTTTTAAAGAAAATAAAAGGGTAGAAATAAGCTGGCCCAAAACATACCTAATACACCATCAGTTGTATGAAGTTGAGTGAAATATTTTTTTCTCTCTCTCTCTTGTCAAGTGAGTACATGAGTCAGTATAACAATATTCAATATTCTCCTCCTATATTTTACAATATCAAAAATAAAGATGCACAAAACGGAGCTGTTACATTGAAATTTGTATTCTTTAAACCAACATTGTCGGCACCATGATGCCCATGAGTGCCTTTGAATCCAATCTCCATCTCTCTCTTGCTTGTCTACATAAACAATGAACAATGTTGTCCTCCACCCTTGGGTTGTTTATCCCAATGGATTTCTCTGCTGTATAATGATATTTTGCAGATTTTTTTGCTTCTGGTCTCTATATATTCCAAGGGAATCGGATTCTCCTTTTTAATTTATTAGAGAAGGTAGAATGGGAAGCCACTCCAATATTGTTATTTGGTAATAAATTGCATGTTTATGTTTCAACATGTATTTTCCTTAATTTAGTTTTGTTTCAAATTTCAATGAATACAGTGTCATTGTATTTTAAGTATTTAATGTCATCATCATAAGACTAAGACACCATATAAAGAGTAATGTATGCTATTTCCTGATGGATGGACTGTTTAGCTAATAAATACTTGAACTTTTTTAGGTTTCGAAGTTAAACCGCATTTTAGACTTTAGTAAGCTACTAGCAGAAATACATTCATATTTGTTAAACCCTAAAAAACTATGCATAGGTGAGGGAGTCGGATGGTAGAGAAGAAAATAAGGTAATGTAACCGCCTGAGAAGTGAAACAGATCAGGGATTAAATTGTCTACTTATACAGGCTCTGCTTAGTCAACTGAGCTTACCATGCTGGGACAATTGCCACCCAGTATACATATATATGCTAAGTGTAGATTCTTTTTACAACAAGTAGTCGACAAGAAGACCAGAGCATTTTATCTTTGCAACTTTTCCTTTACAAAAATATCTCCTGCCAGAATTGCTAGGAATCCGGATGATGCTTGCACTATAAGCATAGGTTCTTATAAAACTTTGTTGCTCAACAAGTGGTCGCAACCGATAACATGATTTGTTAACTTGTTTTTAGTAAACCAACAATATGCTGAGCGCAACTAAATAATCATATACACTTCTTGAAGCATCATTTTAGCTGTGTTGTGCATGCTAATGCAACCAAATGATCTCATTCGCCTCTATTGGTGTATCATTGGAGCAAATCCAACCTGCTGGAGGTCCTCTGCCAATCTGCTAATCATCTGATATATATCATCTGATTTAGGGTGTGACTGATCAAATACAGTAAATTCGTGCACTTCTTCTTCTACCTCTATGGAACTAGCCCCAGAAGGCTTTTGGCTTCCTGTATTCTTCATTTGTAACCTTACATTGGCCACATTCATCCAATCGCCTGCTTGAGCATAAATATTTGACAGAAGGGAGTAATTCCCAGCATCTGATGGCTCCAACTTAAACAGTTGTTCACACACGGCTTTAGCAAGATCTACATCATTATGCATCCGACAAGCATTCAAAAGAGTACCCAATATAATGGCATTTGGTTCCACAGGCATGCTGCGCAGAAGCATGAAAGCTTCTTCTAGGTGTCCTCCACGTCCAAGAAGGTCCACCATGCAACCATAATGCTCAATTTCAGGAACGATCCCGTACACTTTCTCCATTGAATAAAAGTATTTGCGCCCTTCGTTAACAAGTCCTGCATGGGTGCAAGCACACAAGAGGCCAACAAATGTACATCTATCTGGCTCAAAACCTTCGTCTACCATCCTAGAGAAAAGCTCGAGCGCTTTCTTGCCATGTCCATGTATGGCAAACCCCTGGATCATGGAATTCCAAGACACCACATCTTTCTTCGCCATCATTCCACTGAAGACATCAGACGCAGCATCCAAACAACCACACTTGGCGTACATATCAATAAACGCATTCAACAGCTTAGTGCCACATCTAAACCTCCACTTCTTCACAGACGCGTGAATTCTCCTCCCCAGTTCGAGCATTCCAGACTCAGCACAGGCCGCCAAAATACTAAACAAAAACCCTTCATCAGGCCTCAACCCAGCCTCCTCCATTTTCCCATATAACTCGGTCGCCTCCCTCGCATTCCCCTTCTCAGCATACCCCGCTATTATCGTCGTCCAAAGCACCACATTCTTCCCCGGACACCTATCAAACAGCACCCTCGCCATATCCATGTCACCAGCCTTACTATACCCACAGACCATAGTGGACCATGAAACAATATTCCTATCAGGCATTCTCTCAAACAACTCAAACGCCTTGTCCATCTCCCCCGCCTTGGTGTACCCATCCAACATCGTGTTCCAACTAACCATATCTCTTTCAGGCATTTCATCAAACAGCTTGCACGCACACTCCAATTCCCCACATCGGACCAACCCACCAATCATAGAGTTCCAAGTGACCACATCCCTTTCCTCCATGGCCAAAAACAAGGTCATGGCCCCATCAAGCCCGGAGCTCCCGCACCTGGAGTACGAATCAATGAGCGAATTGGGCACGAAGATATCCGCGTAAAGACCGAATTTTTCAACATGGGCATGAATCATTCGGACCAGGGGAAGCGAGGAAGAGTCGGTACAAGCCTTGAGGAGAGAAGGGTAGGTGAAGTTATCAGGAAAGAGACCGCTTTTCTGCATTTGGAGGAAAGTGTTGAAGGGGAGAGAAGGGTGTGAGTGGTTGTGGGCATGGGCTCTGATGATAGAGTTGTAGAGGTGGACGTTGGGGTGGGGGACCTGGTTGAAGACGTTGACTGCGGCGGCGAGGTGGCGGCAGAGGGAGAAGGCGGCGATGAGTTTGGGAGCGACAAAGAGGTCGTGGTGGAGATTGGCTTTGAGAATTTGCGCATGGATTTGGTTGACATGGTTGAGGTTGGTGCACTTTTGGAGGTGGCAGAGCTTCTCTTCCAGGAGTCTCCGACGAGAGAACCACGTGGGCACTCTCCCTCCCACCGGAACTTGCATTTGCATAGCCACTCAAACAGTGTGTGCAGCAAATAATAGTACCTTCCCTTCACTTCCAGGTTCCACCATTTACAATATACCAAAACTTCAATACAAAAATAAATACATGGAGACCTTATGTGTTGCACCAAATTAACTAACAGAAATCAAAATCCAACTAATAAAGACAGAAGAATATCCAACTTAATTATTTTTTTTTGGTCAAACAACGATGGCAGAATTTTTTTGTGTCATCAGGAGGAATTGAATATATTATGCCATCGTTGTTTGACCAAAAATATATATATATATATATATATATATATATATATATATA
>Ga0209489_103452_pt1 | contig 30808 bp, 15 predicted proteins | sample SiratrowhiteBW_FD_187527 | JGI IMG/M metagenome (GOLD analysis project Ga0209489, IMG submission 187527) | Root nodule microbial communities of legume samples collected from California, USA - Siratro white BW (SPAdes) (version 2) | ecosystem: Host-associated > Plants > Roots > Nodule | place...
AGGCTCAAAAGGGGTTGACAATGAGAAATAGTGGATAGGATGGCTATATGGTCAAGTAGGTTAAAAAGAAAGAATGCCTTAATCATAATCATGTAAACAAGTGAACATACAATGTCAAAAAGAATGAGAGCAAGTTCTAGAAAACAACATCCATGAGAGGCAATGTCACACAAGAAAGAAAAGAGAATGGTATATAGATGAATCCATTCATGCAGGCCCAAATAAGCTCACATGGTCATAAAATGCCATACATGAATGACAAAAGAATTACAAAATATGAATATCAGGATTAAGATACAGGAAAGCACTTGGAGATCGGATTGAACAGAACAATTAACCACTCATAATTGTGATTGACACAGCAAGACGGAAAGATGAATGTAAAACGCACTGAAGAGAACGAAAGGAGAAAAAGAAAAGTTGTATTTAATTATCTACAGTCTACTGTGATGTGATATCTCTCATCTCTCAGTTCTACCAAAAGAGCTTTATTTATAAAAAAATTAACTTAAAACATGAAATGACTAAATAACCCTCCATAAAGAAAAATCTGCTCAAAATATCCAGATTCCACCTTGTTGTCCAGCCTTTGTGTACGATTTTAAGTCCAACTTTAACCACTTTCCAGTTTGAATTTGATCTTAGCCCTTGAATAACATTTGTACATCTTTAAGTTATCTGCAAAATAAAACAAGAATAAAGTAAATTTGAGTTTTGTGGCAAAAGTTATTGACAAAATACAAAACACACTCAAATATTTTAAAATTCTGAAAATTGTTTCAAAATCATAACAAACTTTTAACTAAAACCTAATTGACCTAATTACACCAAAACGGTATAACAACCCTAATAATTACCAACTAATTTATCTTTATTGTTATAATTATGCAATCAGAAAGTGGTAAAAATAAATAATTATCAGTAGGTAATACCTATAAATTTATATTCATGGATAAAACCACTACTATTAATAATATTATGTCTTGTTAATGATGTTCATATTAATTTTTTAATAATAACATTAGTAAAGGTGAATAGTATTAACAATATTAATATTTTTATTGATATTACTAATATTATAATTAATATTAATAGTATTTTTAACATTTTTATTATTATTATTATTATTAAATTTTTATCACTATTACTAATATTATTATTAGTTTTATTAATATTATTATTATTATTATCAATGGTATTATTAATATTATTATCATTAATATTATTATCATTAATATTATATTCATTATTATTGTTAATGTTAATATTAATAATAGTATTGTTAGTATTATTGTTTTTATTATTATTATTTCTAATATTGTTAGTTATAATATTATTAAAATTATTATTATTATTATTATTATTATTATTATTATATATTTTTGAAATTATTAATGTTGTTTTTAATATTTTTAAATTTTTTAATATTATTAATATTTATATTACAAAATATTATTAATGTTATTAATAACATTATTATTATTATATGTTTTTTAATATATGAAATATTATTACTACTTCTATTCATATTATTTATATTTATATTAATATTATTTTTAGTATTACTGATATTCTTTTTAACATTATTTATATTTATTTGAAAAATGGTTTTATAGTACTAATATTTTTATTTATATTATTTTCAGATATATTAAAAGTATTTGTGATATTATTATTAAGAATTATTAGTATTATTATAATAGTTAATAATAATATTATCAATATTATTATTATTACTATTATTGTTAAGATTATTATTAATATTAATATTATAAATTCTATTAATTTTATCGTTATAAATATTATTAAAATTATTTTTCACCAATATTATAAACATTATTATTAATATTTTATTGATATTAAATTGTTGTTGTTAATAAAAATAAAATTAATATTAGTAATAATATTGTTATTAACAATAATAATAATATATTTATTATTGTTATTAGTATTGATATCTTTAATAATATTATTATTGATATTTTTTTCATAGTATTAAATTTGGTTTTAATATTGTTAATTATTTAATTTTTATTATTAATATATTATATTACAAATATTTTTAATTGTATTTTTAATAATTTTAATTTGTGGTTAGTTTTATTATTATTATTAGATTTATATTTATACAAAAAGTATTTTTAATACTAATACTATATTTGTTAAAATTATTTATATTTATATTAAAATATTTGTAATATTATCATTAATAATTTTATTGTTATTATTATTATTATTATTATTATTATTATTATTATTATTTATTATTATTAGTATTAATATTGTTAATAATATTAGTATTTTCAATTTTATTAATTTATTGTTATTATTATCGATATTATTAATATTATTATTGAAATTATTTATATTATTATTAATATTATTATTATTTTTTAATAAAAATAATATTAATAATAAAAATAAAAATAAAAATATTATCTAATAATAATAATAATAATAATTTTATTAATCATATTAATAATTATAATCATAAATATAGTTATAATAAATAATAATTATAATATTATCGTATGGAGAAGACTTACCAAGAAAAGCAAAGAACGCAAGAAGAATTGAGACTCGAGGCACAAAAGCATTCACAGAAATCCTTGAAATCGTAGAAGCTAGGCAACAGTGAAATGAATGGGTGAGTCCTTATTTATTGGTGGAGTGTGAGGAAGACAAAGCATTGAGACGTTTCAAAACGCAACATTTGGTGTGCTTCCCCTTCCAAACTAGGGTTAGGTGAATGCTTAACCATAACATATCACATCAAAGGACACCACCTAGTCCACATCACGCTTTAAAAATCATAAAACCCTAAACATGGTACCTAACTTTGAGCTGGGGCGGCTTGTGTACTACCCACGCCCCAGATACTCATGGTAGTTACTTTAATACCCGAGATATGCGGGTAACCAACCCAAACATGCACCCACGCAACTCAGTAACTACCTACATATTTGCATAACACGACCTCACTAATAACCCAATTAATTATTCACTACAAGAAAAAGTTAAATTACCAACGGAATTTTATCGACGGAACTTTAGCCGTCGGTAAAATATCATTATCGACGATTTTATCGACGGACTCAGAAATCTGTAAGTAAATTTACATACAATCAATTTATCGACAGATTTTGGGTATTTCCGATATATTTGTCTCATCGGTACTTTTTTTTGTGTAGTTGTTAGTACTTTCACAAAGACTAAGGATTTGATGAAGCTATGCAAGACATGTCCAACAAGGCAAAGCAAGCATACAATTGGATATGGTTTAGGTCTTGGTCTGGTGTGAGTGAGTTTAGGTTTGATTGGCAAGGAACCTATGCATAGTCAATGAGAAATCCAACAACACAAAGGTCTAAAAGTGTTTGAAATGTTAAACTGAAGAATTAGCTAAGTTTTCGATTAAACTAGTTTTAATACTACACTGGGCTCAAATAAAGCGATTTCAGTTTTCATGAAATCGAGTTATTCGATACCTGGCAAAACTGAATTAATGGCTTTTTGAAAAATTGAATTGGCGCCTTTTTGTCTATAAAAATAGTGAGTTTTCTAAAATGATCCATAACACACAGATACAAAAAGAGAGAAGAATTACAGCAGAAAAACCAGTGAGAAACACTTTTGTGAAATTGAGAGTTCTTGAGGAAAATCAACTGAGGCTTTTGTTGAAGAGTACCGCTGGACCCATTCAGTGCTATTGGAATTCTTCAACATTGTGCAAAGGCCTCTTCTGCACGCCAATCAAGGAGTTGTTCTTTACCATTCTTGATCCCTTTTTGAATCAAGATTTGTGTAAACTGATTGCAAATCTATGAAATTGTTAAAAACTGTGTATTGTGTAGGCTATAGGTTTAGCCTGTGTGTGATTGCTGATTTGAGTGGGGACTACGGGGAGTAGGTGCTCATTTCAGTGGGTGTTTGATTCTTACGGGAGTAAAAATTGTGTAATTGTTTGGTGTAAACAATTGATTAAAGATAGTGAAATTTTCTTTGCTTGAGGGGCAAAGGAGACTGGATGTAGCCCTTAAGGAAGGATAAACCAATATAATTGACTGTGTTCTATTGTTCTTGACCCTTATTGTTCTTGCATGCACTGTTCATTGTGTTTAATTGAAAGACTGTATTAATTTCTGGTAATCTTGATAAAACTGGTTTAAGTCTTCTGCTGGATATTGATTTGTGCATTGTAACTTGAATTCTGTGTTGGTTCTGATTAATCTGTTGTAGCTGTTCAAGAAATCTTGCTTAACAGATTGGTTCTTTTCTAATTCTGTAATACATATAAGATTCTGAATCTATGGTTTTATAAAGAATTGAGACTTTGACTGAATTGTTGTAATACTGCATAATTTGTATTCTTGTTCTGTGTTCTTGGTATAACTGAATAATTGAATCTGCATTCTGAATGATTCTCAAATTTGTATTAATTGCTGGTGTTAGGAAACTTTACCAGATTTGTTAATATTCACTGAAATCAATGTAGAGCTGTGTTAGGTGTTTTAAATTTGTATTTTGTAATTTTGTTCCTCTTTGCTCTCATTCAAATTTGGATTTTTGTGTGATTCTGTTCTGAGTGTAATATTGCTATTGAAACTGTGTGAACTTGATCTGCTTAAAGTGCTGTTGTGAATTTGGTGTGTGATTGTGAATCTGCTGTGTGTGCTGTTTGAAAATTCTATCTGCCTGCACAACAAATTGATTCATTCATGCCTTGAATCAATTTATTTCTTAACTACACCTTATATCTTTAGCACCAAGATTCATTAAAGTTTTTCAAATTGCAAAAACTATTTTCAAAGGTCTAAATTGGGAAAAATCTTTTAAGTTCAATTCACCCCCCTCTTGAACTCAGCCTAAAACGTTTTCAGTAGTGATTCACTACTCATGGATCGTGTAACCAACAACTTAGCCTAGGCTCAACGTACCTTATAAATACTACTTCATTATCAGGGAGTATTCACTTTTTACTTTCACATTTATTTTATAACCTATACATTTTATGCTTGATTGATCTCATAATCATTCAATGACTTGAGCATCAGAATGTCTTTTGCAAATGGAACTCCTCTTCACCCTTGGATCTTCAAGCTCAATCGTTCCTACTCAAATAAAGTGGACACAACTTAAGGTCGGGTCAAATCAGTTTCATATCATTTAAGAAAAGTTTGTACTTGGATCTTGATAAGAACAATCATAATTTTTTAAAAAAATAATTAAGACAAATCTGCTAAAGCTACATAGGCATGTAAGAATGCAGCAAGTTGTTCCAAGGTTTAAAGCACAAGAGGGATTGTTACACACCATCGTAACCACCAAGCCTGCTATCGAAAACAAGAGAATGGAATGCATTGGTCGTTTACGCCTTCGTTTGTCCTTAAAGTACATTTTCCAGCCCTTTGGTAATTTTCGTTTAGAAATTTAAGAATGAGTCGATGTCATTTACGAACTAAAAATAAAATAAAAAAAATTAAAATTTTGGACTGAAAGTGTTGTTATAGTTTTCTTTTATGGGTTAGACTTATAATTCATGTTGAATATCTTGAAAAGCACAATAATATATATATATATATATATATATATATATATATATATATATATATATATATATATATATATATATATCACTTTTAATGTTGAATTCTTTATATTTATTATGTATTTTAATTTGAGTCTAATTATAAATGGATTTTCCTTACCTTCTCTGTAAATATCTTCATTTTTTTCCTATTTTTAGTTTTGTTATTATAGATTCTAATTAGTCTAATTTTGATTTAACATTTTTTTCTAATTTAATTAAATAAATAATAAAAAATATACTAATAAAAGAGATGGACAAAAATAGTGTTCATAATACATTATAATTACAACTAGAATAAGTTTGTACATGTATTATCGGGCTATCTATGGAATACCAACAGAGAAATATAATTTCGTTTTCATACAATTAGATTTAAATAAAAAAAATATTGAAAAAAGTATATGGATGCTAAAAAAGGTATGTTTAAAGTGATTTCAATCTAAGAAGTTAAACATAAGTGAATTATTATCTATGATTAAAATTTAAATGAATTCAACCTTTTTAATTAAAATGTATAAAAGTTAATCAATTAAAAGACTATTTATATTACTTGAAAAATAATAATTTAATAAAATGACATTGATAGTGACAAGAAAAGATTGTTTCTATTATTGTATAAATCTATTAATTTTGTGTGTACACTAATTATATAAAATGTTGATATATGAGTTAATAACCACTTACTATTATACAAAATAAAGTTTTTGATATTTAAACATAATAAAATTTCTTATTAAATTGAAAAAGTCTCATCCTAGTTAACCTATGAAGCTTAAGATATACTCAAAGTTAAAAAAACACAAAATAAAAAGTAAAAAAAAAAAAATCATTTGTAAAAAGTATGATCTTAATCAATAGAAGAATATATTTGTAAAAATATTAAAAATATAAAATTATAATTTAATCAAAATAAATTTATTTTAATGATAAAAAAGACAAAAATATTAATATTTATAAATGTTAATCTTATGGTTTGATAATGTATTTATTTTAATTTTCAGGAATTATTTTATTATTGCCAAAATGCCTCCAAGGCGATTGAAAGGCAATCACAAGGCAATGATACTTAAAATGGAAAAGTTAGTGAAATACCCAACTTGAGATGTTAGTACAAATTTACAATAATATATTTTTTACTGTTATTCAAAGAAAAGTAAAAAAAGTACAAATTTACTTTTTAAGAAAAAAAAAATTTAAAAAAAAACTTCCTTTCTTGTTGAGCAAAACAAAAATTCCTTTCCTGTTTAGTTACTTTTTAAGAACTTTTTATTAAAATAAAAATATGTTAGCTTCTCCTTTTAAGATAAAAATAAATTCAAACGGTTGTGCAAACACAATCCTAGTAACTTAGAAAGAGTTTTCTTTTGAGGCCCAGAGCTGCCTGCATGGGGTCACTGTCACCCACATGCATGAGAAAATCCCAAAACGTGAACTGAACTAGCAAGCCCAAAAGGCCATGGTTCAGATCAGTGTAGAAGTTTTCAAATAAATATATATATATATATATATATATATATATATGTATATGGTAAGATCTTAATAGCGTTATTAAGACAAGTCATAAGAAACCCGGGGTCGGTAACATCACAGCATAATAGGATTTACATCATATAAATTTCAAAGACCTCAAGTCAATAAAACCTGCCAAAATTGGTCATCTAGAATCTATCAAATATTTCTTGAAAAAATCAATCGCTACAAATAGCTCAGTTTTTATTGTGTGCATCATGTGCTGATAAAGTTTAGACGTTCATGTGTAAGAGCACAATGAAGTTCATACATATACAACTTCTCTTTTAATCATTTTTGCAACAATTCTCTCACCCACATAGAGAACAGTGATGAACCAATATCGTCATCAAGAAGGCTCAAATCAAATATGAACCAAATACAATGATTGAATGTAATAAGACATCATAACCAAACATCCAAGCTATGAAGACATTGTGTTGAATGATCGATATATACGACAGCTAAACATAACCTAAAAGTGATTAAAAGGCAAATGATTGAATGAAAAAAAAAAAAGTGAAAAGGTGCGACACCACACATAGTTAACCAATTAATAAGACAAGATTTCTACATAATGCTTTTCATCACATTCTACTTTCTTTTCTTTTCTTTCTTTCATCAACATGAATCATGCACAATTTTCACCTATTTTTACAGATGGGGATAAAGCTTAACTAACAAAAAATACAGCATATGCATGATCAACAGGTACACAACTAATTTTCCAATAACAGGAGAGAAAAAAAAAACAAAAGATAAGGTGAATCAGAGCTAAATTTCCATGAAGACCCGTAGGCAGAGATTGACCCATCCATCAACAAACATTCAGCACAACCATTCCGTTACCTGAACAAAAGCTGATTGGAAAAATTTTCCAATTCGGAGAAGTATTTTTTTTTTTTTCCTTTTTATCATAGTAGAATCATACTGATCAGTGACATTAACATAAATTTAACTCCATGCAACAAATATTTTAGTCATTTAACAAAATATAGGGATACAAATGCAACACATTTTAAGGCAAAACAATGAATGTTGGATATTAATGAGTAAACCTTAAATCAGTCATCAAAAGTAAAAGTGCATAGTTTAATGTTAAACAATATTAAAACAAAAAACAAAAATGGTACCATATTACTTATACAAACATAGCTAAATGTTATTTAAAAACATTATCAAAATAAATTATAACGACGAGATTTTTTTTTTTTTTTAAATATCAGTATGATAGTGAATTAAGTTCAAAATTTTATTTTAAAAATCTTAACATTTAATTAGTAAACTATTGTGAAAAATAATTGAATATATGTCACATTGTAAAACCTTGAACCTTAAAATCCACTAATTTAGATAAACAGTTTATTTAAATAATCATATATTATGTATTCTCCATGATGCATAGGTCTATAATCTAGTTCGAAGAGGCAAAAAATTCAAGGTCATTGAATATAAAGGTTACGTATATTCATCCACTAAATCTTCAAACGAGTCATTAAGATTGAATAAATTATCAACTTTTATATAGAATAAAGTATCACCTTAATTATTAAAATTATAAGGCATATATATTTAATAATTCTTAAGACTTTTAACAATTATTATATAAATTTCTAAAATTAAAAGCACTCACATTTTAATATTAACAGATAATTACTCAATAACTTTATAGTCTCTAAATTTAATGACTTAAAATTATGACAGTCTTCAACAGAACTAATAACAAAGATTAACGTGACAGACAAATTTTAATTTAAGAAAATTATATGACATTTTTTCTAATTCCTAGGTCACTGTATTAGTGTTTCATTATTTCTGGAACTAAAATATTAAATATAAGCTTTATTCTATTTTTATTAAGATTGTATAGGACCTTCCTAATATTTCGAAAATAAAAAATATCTTGTGTTAATATTGATTTTACAAAAAAAATATTATTTAGTTAAATTATTCTACTTTGTTCTATATAGTTGATTCACATGAAAATAAACTTAAGTGAGTGATGCTTCATAAAAGAAAAATATAAAACACTTTTCATAGAAAAAACACTCGAATTTCTAATTTCTAGTTAAATCATATTTTTATACTTTAAAATATCAATATTTGTTCTAACAATTGCAATTGGTTCATGTTGGTATTTCTATGTATCATGCAAATTTGATAATTTATAAATCTAGAGATTTGGAGAATAATTTATAAATCTTAGGAACTAATGTCCTAATTCACATACAGTCATGATGATTAAATTAATTAGTAGTTAATCACGTCTTCACTTTATAAATAGAGATTGAGTCTGGTTAATCATCAACACAACTCTCCTTTTAATCTTCCCATCTCTCAGACTTTGCTATTATTCTTGAGAGCTGTGACCATAATGGCCACCAAGCATTCACTCAAGTCTCTCTTTCACCGAAGTTCAGAGAGTGAGCACAACCCGTTAAACATGTCCGATGAGCAGATATTGGAGCAAATTTACTCAACCCATGTCCACAGTCACACGAAGTTCGATGTGGACTCTCTTTTCGTTCTTGTCGAGAACACCCTTAGGCGTTCAACTCTCATTGTCGACAACGTTGTTCAGGTTTACCTATATACAAACATCTTTAATATTTCTATTTGTGTTTCCTTATTTCCCTCCGTCTTTGTTTTTCTCAATTTCCTTCATATTTCCATGCCATTGTGATTAATTTTACAGGGATCCAAATCAAGCCTGGAGCAGCTAGAAGACAAGATCCCCCAAGCCAACTTCAATTCACCACTCTGCACCCTGAAGCAAATTTCTTCCGAGGTCATTCATTAAAATATTCAACTTAATGCAAAAAAAAAAAAAAAATAATCATACTTAATTATGTGTAGATTAATCAGGATTATCAACATGTGACGTGATTGAATCTATCTGACAATTTCTTGTGTCTAGTATAGTTCAGCAAATTAACATGTTGAATGATGACAGATGTCATGCAAGCCTGCCGGAGAGGAAATTGCTCACAAAACTACAATGACGATACTTGTGAAGCTTTCAAACTATGAGTGGGATGCAAAGGCGGTGCTGACACTGGCAGCTTTTGCAATGGAATATGGAGAGTTCTGGTTGCTAGCTCAGCATCAACCAACCGACCCCATTGCAAAATCTGTGGCTTTTCTGAGGCGAGTCCCGGTGCTCACAAGACCTGCAGCACTGCAAAAGCATCGCCAAGCCATCATTGAGCTCAACAATCTGGTCAAAACAACGTTGCTAGTGATTGAGCTAATCTTTGAGTTGGAGAAACTTACAACGTTCGACACAAAGGATGTGCCTGCTTTGTTGCCCGCAATAGAACAAATTCCTGTTGATGTCTACTGGGCCATCATCACCATTGTGGCTATTGAGACTCAGATTGATTACCTCACTACCGAATCGTAAGTAACTTCCATTGTTATTGGTCCTTTAGGTAAACATATATCACAATTTCCCATGCAAAACATGTTCTTTGACGTTTTATGAGTAGAAGTTATTATTAAACACATTTTTCAACCTGTTTAATGTTCCCATAATTGCTTGTTTCAGAGGGAACAAGCAAGATCTGTCCCACTATGGTCAAAAGATCAACATCATACTTAGCAAACTTAGGAAGCAAATCATGCTTTGCAGACAACAGATAGGTCGGTAACTTAACTGGATAACCGTTTATCTTTTATGGCAAGCAAACTTTACAAATTGAATTTTTGGATTAAAACTAAAATTGAACAGAAAAGACTTGAAGTGGCTAAGATGTTAAGCAGATTATTTGTCTTTTCCATTTCAGAGGAGGCAGAGTATCATCACAGGCTCAGGAAATTTTTTCAGACGCCTACTGAAATAATGGAGGTGTTTAAGTTTCTTGTTTTTTCGAAGGATGCCCCACAGCTACTGTTTGATGGTGCTACTAAGACCACGGTTTGTGACACTTTAAACCAAATTTCTATAAATTTTGGGCAATCATTTACCTCCCAATAATAACTGCAAAAATTATGATTTTTAAATATATACCGTTTTAATTTAACTTCTAACTTTTAATCCACAATTAATAGTTTCACTTCTCATCAATAGTTTATGCTGCATCCGCTTAAATAGAAAATACACTTGTTTTCTTTATGAATATATAGAAAATTTGTTGAATATTACTGTTTTTTTTTTTTTTTCTTATATTACCAGATCTAGGATAGAGTAAAGTTATAATTCAAGTGTTAGTACAAAATTGGGTAAAGACAAATATTTATAAACAAATATTTTATTGTTTAAATAATAAATGATTATTTTTATAATAAATATTATAACTATATAAATTATATTATAATTAAAATTTATAATAAAGAATTTAAATTATATAAAGTTTTTTTAACTTATAATAATTTTTTTAAAATATTAAGATTTAATATAGAGATTAACATAGAAGGTAATAGATTGAAATCATGGCCACTTAAGAAAATCAAGTATCTATAATAATAGATAAAGCGTATTTACGTTTATTAGTGTACTTTTTTTAATTACCCTTAAAATATTTCTTTTTACGTGAACATTCGACTACCTACAAAATTATCTTCAATATAATTATATGGGCTAACTTTCCACGATCTATACAGCAGTATCAGTCAAACTTTTATTTGAAAACAAAAATTTAATCTTCCAGCTTCTACTCATAAACAAATGCATGCAGATTAATAACATAAACTAATATAATATAAGCATTGAAACTTTAACTCAATAAAATAACATAACCCAATTATAAGTGTAATTAGGGCGTTTCTCCTAATAGAAATAAAGGAAAAGGAAATTGATTTAGATAGCTAGGAGATTTTTTTTTTTTCTATGTGTGGAACACATAAATATACATTCACGGAAAAGAAAAAGAAGCATTGAAAATATTTATTGAGGAGAAATTATGATCTAAAATATGATGTGTTTAGCAACTCAATCAATTTTACGTTGCACTAATTGACATTTTAAATTTATAAAAACAATTAACAAAAATGGATTATGCCTTATGTGGAGATTATCATAAAGATTCTAAACAATGAAATAATTAATTCTCTTAATTTAAGAGAGTAAGAAAATTAAACAGTTTACTCTCTAAGTTAGGTAATTTATAGTAATTGTACATTTTTATGCTATAATATGTAACATTACTTACGTCAAATTGTTCATCTCATCATCCTCAATTTTTGGATCTGGGAGTATTCAATCAAAATGTAACAAGAAAAAATGAAGACATCCTCTGTGAAGTAAGTATAGATACATGCATATAATCTGAAGCATATGACCCTTACTAGAAAATTAAATTACTCCTTGTACAAAATATAATACAAACATAACCTAAATTATGTGTAAAAAAAATTATTTGACACTAAATCTAAAATAAATTTAATGTTGTGCAAAATCATTTGTGCACAGTATGTCCATTTTTCTTGATTCACATGTAGCATTCGCTATTGATTTTGATTCATTGTTTTTTTTTTTTTTTTTTTGGACAGGTTGAGATCACCGAGCTGAAAAGGAAGAATGTGTACTTGTTGATATCCACTCTAGACATAACAGATGAAGAAATTTCAGTGCTACGACCAGTTTATGAATATATTAAAACTAATGATCAATATAAGATTGTATGGATTCCAATTGTAGAGGAATGGACTGAAAAGTTACACAAAAGATTTGAAGTTTTGAAAAGCAAGATGCCATGGTATGTGGTGCAGCACTTTGGCACAATAGCAGGGTACAAGTACATTAAGGAGGAATGGCACTTCAAAAAGAAACCTATGGTTGTTGTGTTGAATCCTCAAGGAAAAGTGCAACATGCAAACGCTTTCCATCTTATTCATGTTTATGGAATGAAGGCCTTCCCCTTTACTATTGCTGATCAAGAGAGAATTGATAGAGAAATTCACTGGATTGGTTCAGTGGTAGGGGATTCTCACCCTCACATAAGCACCTGGGTAAGTACATTTCACAAATGGATTTGCAAATACTCTTTTGTATAGTTTTTTGAGCAATCGAGTTTGAATATTTTGCCTTTTATTGTTATCTCAAGCATTGGTATTGCATAAGAGCTTAATTAGAAGGTTATGGTGCCACTTTCTAAGATGCAGATCAGAGAGCAAAAGTACATTCTCATCTACGGAGGCAGCGACAAAGAATGGATCCAACAGTTCACAAAGTATGCAAATACCTTTGCAAATGACAACACTTTAAAGGAGGCAAATATTCAAATAGAGTTGTTTTGTGTGGAAAAGGAAGATAAAAGCTTTTTGAGGAGGTTTTGGAGTGGAATAGAGAGCTTGTTTGTGACCAAGGCTCACAACACAGTTGATGCAGTGACTCAAGAAGTGCAAAGGATGCTTTCTTACAAGAATGAAACTGGGTGGGCTGTCCTATGCAAAGGGCCATCTGTGGTGATGAGTGGTCATGGAACCACAATCTTAAAGACAGTGTCAGAGTTTGAGAAATGGAAAGAGGCTATGCTGAAAAAGGGCTTTGAGCCTTCCTTCAAAGAGCACCATGAAAGGATTATGCGCACCACACATCGCTGCATACATCTTGAAATTCCTAATATTGCAGGAAAGTTACCAGAAACCATAAAATGTCCAGAGTGTGGCAGGACAATGGAGATTTTCATCAGCTATAAATGCTGCCACAGTGATTCTACTTCAATTGCTATACACTAGAATTCAACACCACCTGCTTGTTTGATGTTCTATGTTAATGACAGAGTGTGGGATTAAACTCGGTTTTCGATTATGAGCAACCACTCTAAGACTAAGCTTTTTTGGATTAAATAAATATTTCTTTCAACAGGAGTGTGGCCTTACAAATAACGTGTGTCTCTTTTTTTGTAATTCGATGTTGTTACAATGACGGTGATTCCTTTGCATTGCACAATATGTTGCCAACATATTTTTTTTTATAATATAATCAATTGTTGTTGTCTTATAAGTTTCTTTTATTGATTTTGATTCTTGTAAGTTTTAGAGTTTTTTAAAATGATTTTTTGTTTCTGCCTAACGATGAATTGAGAGGAATTTAGTCGCGTCATGTGATGTCATGTGATCTTAGATACAAACATCATAAAAAAATTATTCACTTAGTTCGTAAGCTTGATCCAAAATTGTAGACTTACCCAATTTGCTGAAGATCAACTAAGTCCACAACACTCAAGCATAAGATTTCTATAGTGCAATTGAGAACAAAAAATCACATTTTGGTTGAAACAAATTTACCATCTATAATGAAATTGTGAAAAATAATCACACTTAGGTTTGAAAAAAATTTGCCACGTCAATTCACTAAAATAAAACAATATTACCCCTAAAAAAAGTCATGTCTAAGGATTCTAATATTCTTGGACTCTTATAAATATAACTCATATTAATATTGTAATAAGCAAACATTTATTATATATCCTCCTTATTACATAATTACTATTAATTTAATTTTTGAAATAACTTTTTTTAAGTACTTTTATTATATTTCTCCAAAGTCAACATGAAGCTTACATTGATAAAGTAATACAAAATGCATGCATGATTATGGACGTTTCCCCTAGGTTTCACATCAGAATAATGTTATTTTGATACCGTGACGTGGCATTACCTTTATTTGACGCCGCTGAGGTGTCAAATATATATTATTTTAATCCAACATGTAAAGGTGCTTTGGAAACGTATTAAAGAGAAGACCATAAACACAGATTGAGAAGAACATGCACACATCTCATATTTACGTTTGAAGCTTCGCTCATCTTTTTCGTTCTCTCATGCACCACGATCGTTCTTCTTCTCCTCTGTTGATCACTACTATCCTTTTAGTTCACTTCCTTCGTTGTCATTCTCGCAGTGGTTTGACAGTTCCAATTTAGTCGTGATTATCACTGTGAAGGTGTGGTGGTTGGAATAAAGGTTAATTTTTTATGGGGTTTTTGATGGAAAATGGAGTTTTTTTGGTCGTTTAAAGGTTTTGTTTTTTGTTGACATATGATTTCCGTTTGGGGTTTATGGCTGCAGAGTAAAGGTTCATCTTTTATGGAGGTTTTGATGAAAAAGGAAGACTTTTTTGGTCGTTTAAAGGTTTTGATTTCTGTTGATGTCTGATTTCCATTTGGGGTTTATGGTTGTGGAGTAGAGGTTCATCTTTTATAGGGTTTGTGTCGAGAAGGATGGGTTGTGTGCTCATTTAGAAAGTGTTTTCCTCTTGAATGAGTGGTGGGTGTGTGAGTTGGTTGGTTTTTAATGGATTATTTGCCGACATGAATTGATTGTTTTGTTTAAGTGTTTGAAAGTTTCAACATTCATGGTTGGAAAAGGAGTTACTCTGAATAGTGGACAATCTAATGAACACATGAACACATCTGACTCGGTCACCAAAAGTTCAACTACGATGTCCTCTCGTTAAAGCACGAGTAACCTCTGATGTTTTGTAAGGTCAGAATTAGTATTAATGCACAAATGTGTATCAAATGAACATATTTTGGTGAATCAAAGCATTAGTATTCCTTATTATGGGTGTAAATGAAGATGTTAAGAACTTAATAAGCGAAAATGATCCTCATGAACACCTCTGCTTCAGTCGACAAAAGTTCAACTAAGGTGTCCCTTCATTAAATCATGGGTAACCTTTGATCTTTCGAAAGCTCATAACCAATATTAAGGCATAGAGGTGTATCAAATGAACATATTTTGGTCAATCAAAGCGTGATTAATCCTTATTATGGGTGCAATTGAATAAGTTCAAAACTTAATTTAAGAAAAATGATCCTCATGTCTGAGTTCAGTTACCACAAGTTCAACTAAGGTGTCCCCTCGTTAAAGCATGGGTAACCGCTGATGTTTTGTAAGCCCATAACCAATATTAATGCATAGAGGTGTATCAATTGAACATATTTTGGTGAATCAAAGTGTGAGTAATCATTATTATGGCTGTAAATGAAGATGTTAAGAACTTAATATGCTTAAATGGTCCTCATGAACACGTTTGTGTTCAATTGCCAAAAGTTCAATTAAGGTGTCCCCTCTTTAGAGTGTGGGTAACCTCTGATGTTTTGGAAGCTCAAAGCCAATATTAATGCACAGAGGTGTATCAAATGAACATATTTTGGTGAATCAAAGTGTGAGTAATCCTTATTATGGGTGTAATTGAAGAATTTAAGAACTTAATTTGTGAAAATGATCCTCATGAACACCACTGAGTTCAGTTGCCAAAAGTTCAACTAAGGTGTCCCCTCATTAAAGTATGGGTAACATCTGATGTTTTGGAAGCTCAGAACCAGTATTGATGCACATAGGTGTATAAAATGAACATATTTTGGTCAATTTCAAGAACTTCAATCTCCTTAACCTAATTTATCTCTTGCAATCATTTTCTTCCCCACACACTCTCTTGATGGTTAATGGTGGAGAATCCTCACACTATAGAGACAAAACCCTATTTTTCTTTTTCTTTAACCAGCATCCATCAAGTTGGTCACTATCTACTCTTTATAAAATAAATAACCTCCCATATTTACCAATAGGTCCCTTTATTTTTATTAAATCATATTCAGACGCATAATTATATTTCACGAGTCACATTATTAAATATTTTTATTTATTTTCTAACACTCTCCCACCTGACTCATGTGGTGTTATATCGTAATGCGCATTAAAGGACCTTCAATAAATTGGTTCCATCATTCACCAAACTTAAAGATATAGGGATAATAAGATTCATGTCGGTTACATGTCATTCAATCAACATATTCCCTTCCATGTACTAATATATCATCATTCTCCTTAATATGACTTTATAATGAGAATTCCATAATAGGTTCAAACATAATATTATTTTTCATCCACAACAACATAATTTATTTCTTACATCATAATTTGCATGCACATACATAAAGTAGAAAACATAGATTTCACAAACTTACAAAATAATGAGTTCAGAGTGTCAAATAAGCATTAATAACAACATTCATCATTTAACATTCACTAGTACACATGATGTCCATATTCTCTACATGGCTAATAAATACTTTGGGTGGTAACCCTTTTGTTAACAAGTCAGTAATCATAAAATCGGTGCTAACATGTTCTACTGACACTATTGTTAAGAATCTTAGAGGATTCAATATTTAATGAAGTCAAGCAATTGGATAGAAGCAAAGTCAAGCATGGAAGATGAAGAAGAAGACTTAGTTATTTTCTAAATGGGTGTGAGTGAGTATGATTGAAGGTTAAGGTGATCATGTGCACAACTAAAAGGAAAACCTTTGGAATGGTTAAATCATACCTAAAATCAAAGTAATCAAATTGAGCAAAAAGTTTTTTAGGAAAATCATTTGAAATTTCAGTTTTTAACAGAAAATAAATTGATTCCACTTTTAAGAAATCGATTCATTTGCACATTAAATTCAAAATGTTTTAACTACTTTCAAAAATTGTTTGGGTATCATATATTTTAAATATCCGGACATTCAAAGTGAATATAGAGAAGAGAACAACGTGAATATGTGAGTGAAAAACAATAATACTGAGAGAGAAAGACAAAGCAGTTTGGTTTCTCAAAGAACAAATAATTGTTCTTCAAGAAATTCAAAGAGTTGAGTTTTCTTGTGCCATTGGTGTTCTTCAAGCTTCTGCAATAATCATCTTTTTCTGGAAATCAGAGAGTTTTCTACAACTTAAATCTTGAACATGTGTTGATTCAAGTGTTGCATAGTGATCTTTATAATTGTAATCTTTTGATTCATATTGAATATTGGTGATACTATAGGGTTTAGTATTACTTAATTTTGAAAATTTGGGGTTGTAGGGTGCAAGCTTGAATATTCAGTGGTGATTTTGATCTTGCAGGGTGCAAGAGATGTTCTTGATTGTAAGTGTGTACAATTGAGTGTTTGATAGTGAAATTTTTCTGGCTAGGGTTGCAAGAAATACTAGACATATTCCTTGAGGAAGTTTGAACCAGTATAGTTGTTCTGTGTGTTTCTCTCTGACCCTTCTCTCTACATAAGATTATGTTCTGTGCCTTTCATTCAATTCTGCATAGGTTTATTCGTTGCTCATATATTATTTCATTTGTGCTTGCATTGCATCACAATCTTTAATCTTTGAATATATTCTTTGCTCAATTCATATATAACTCCTTCTACGTAATAGCTTGTCCATTCTTGTTTTGCATTTCAATTCAATTAGCTAAGTCAAAGTTGTTTGGATCAAAGCAATTCTTTAATAACTTTTCTGCATGATTGTTCACTGTTTTTCATACTGTGTGTGATTGAATTGTTATCTGCTTTGTCTTAATTCCTAAATTGAATCTGGTGTAACAATATATTGATTACTGGTTTGAGAAATTGTTTATTCACTGATTGCATTTTAATCCTACTTTGCCTGATCAAGAACTCCTTGTTTGAAAATTTTGATTTTCTTAAAACTGCCAATTTTTAAAGTAATTTATTCGCATTGAAATTGATTGATTTTCTATGCTGCACCTTAAATCATTAATCTTTGAGATTCTTGGAAACTTTCATTTTGCATAAAATGTTTTCCTTATTTAATAAACTCAAATTTTGTAAAGTTCAATTCAACCCCCTCTTGAACTCTACCTAAAAACATTTTCATTTATGTTTATAAATTTCTTCTTTAACGGCAAACTATTTCGATTTCATATGTTTAACAGCTTTGGAATACTTTTCGATTTTAGAAAATAAGACATTTGTAGAATTATCACAAAAATTTTCAACGGCTTGGCAATACTATTGACTACTTGAAGTCTTAAAATAAAAATTTGTAGCCAATTAGTCTAGTTAATACTATTTTTTGTGGTTGTTCTACTACAAGTTCATTGTTAATTTCGGGATCATCAATTTGTTCTTCTTTATTTTTGTGTGGTTCATCAACATAAGGAAAAACAATTCTTGAAGTAAAAGTAATAGTTAAAGAAACTTGTAATCTAACTTCCTTAATCTTCACATTTCATGAAACTTCACTCCCACTAGTTTCACCATTCTCAAAGAACCGGACATTTCTAGTTTCAATAATTCTTGTACTATGGGTAGGACAATAAAACATATACCCTTTTGATTTTTCTATATAACCAATGAAATATCCACTGATTGTTCTTACATCTACCTTCTTTTGTTGCGAATTCAAATTTATGCTTGATACCCCCAAACATGCAGGTGTCTCAAACTGGGTTTTCTACCTGTTCACAATTCAAAATTTGTCTTTTAAAACTGATCACTGTCATTTCATGAGCAAATTAAAAGAATTCCAATATTGATAGTGCTAGACCAACTATGATGAAAAAGGGCTTTGAGTCTTCCTTCAAAGAGCACCATGAAAGGATTGTGCGCACCACACATCGCTGCGTACATCTTGAAATTCCTAATATTGCAAGAAAGTTACTAGAAACCATAAAATATCCAAAGTGTGGCAGGACAATGGAAATTTTCATCAACTATAAATGCTGCCATAGTGATTCTACTTCAATTGCTATACACTAGAATTCAACACCACCTACTTGTTTGATGTTCTATGTGAATGACAGAGTGTGGGATTAAACTCGGTTTTCGGTTATGAGCAACCACTCTAAGACTAAGCTTTTTGGGTTAAATAAATATTTATTTCAACAGGAGTTTTGTGTGTTCTTATAAATAACACGTGTCTCTTTTTTTGTAATTTGGTGTTGTTTCAATGACGGTGATTCCTTTTCATTGTATAATATGTTGCCAACATATTTTTTTGTTTTTATAAGGGAAAGTTAACCCCGAGACGTCTCCAATGAATCCAATAGTAAATTTGGCCAATAAATGTTCAAAACATATCTACATTAAGGAAACTTAGTAATAACATTAAAAGAAATTAAAGAGGCGAGTTTGAAGATTGTTGTGAAAGAAACTAACATAGATTGTTTAAAAATAATAAAGAAAACAGGTTGACTCTCAAGTTCTTTCACAACAAATTCTTCCTTAGTTTTCTTAAGATTATTGTCCTTCAATTCTCCTCACAGAGTTGAACTCAATCAAACAATCATCAATCAAATTCAACGAATCTTATTAGCAAAACAAGCGTCTATTAATATATTCAATATATCACCTTGCTTCCAAGTGTATACTCAATGAGATGTATATCTTTTATCTTTTGACTAAGTGTACAAGAAATTGATTAAGACTATACAAATTAACCAAGAACTCTAAATAAGGAAAAAAAATTGAATTCTCAACAAGCATTAAAAAGGATACTTTTCCAAAACAGATTCAAAAAGACCAACAATATGGCACAACTGTTACAGAGAATGTAAAGAACAAAATTTTATCCAACAAAAACTTCAAAATTGATTGTGAAATCACAAGAGAATCAACCCATAGAATCTCTGCAAATAATTAGAAACAAGAAAAGTAAGAGAATATGCTTAAAATCTAAGTTTAACCAATAATCTCAATTAAGGTCAAATTAATCCTGATTGGGTAAATCTTATTTAAAACAATAGATTTATTCCCAATTATAGTTTAAGAAAGTCAAGGTGAAACATTGTAAGTGTTAATAAAAGTATACTCATCAAAATACCCCCACACTTACCCTTTTGCACTCCTGGAAAAACACTAGTAATGGACAAAAAGGACAATAAACACAAAGAAGATTTATAACAGATCGGAAATAGACTTAAGGAATGTACAGGAGCTAGCAAAATACAACCTTCCAAAAATCAAGAAATCAAGAAAAGTGTGAATGGAAAATTCTATATCTTAGTAAACAAGAACGTAATTGAAATTAACTGGATGAATCAACAATGATAAAATCTTCTCAAAATAACTCTCAAACTCTCAAGTGTTTTAGGTTTGTATATACACTAAGCACTCATGCAAGAAAATACTACCATAGGCTTAGCAAAACTCTAATATCCATGATAATTGAATAACATGCACACAAGGATCAAGAGGACTTTGTAAGGGATGTAATGGGGCCAAGGTAGGTGAAATGAGAGAGAAAAAATAGGACTTAAAACCATAGAAAAACAAAGAAGTTGTGGGGAATAAATATAGAAACAAATGTAAGTAGAGAACATCTTCAAAATTACAATCTACTCCTCTTTTTATTTTAGGACTTCATCTTTTTCTTTTTCTTTTTTCATGCAGTAAATGACTAACAAGTGTATTAGACAATCAACACTTATTTCTTTTTATTTTTTTTCTTCAAATTAAGATATAGACAGATGAATTTTTATAGAAGGCACCTTGGTGCATGTCGCTTCTTGTGGATTCTACAAGTGATGTAGCTTGGAGAAGAAGCTTGCATCGAATCAAATGGAGTCTTCTTGGAGCGGAAGCAATGGAAAACCATGTGGAGCCGTGAAGAAATCAAAAAGCATCGTGGAATATGGAAGAGAATGAAGAAGCTACGGTAGCTTCTAATGGAAGTTGATGGAGTGAATGATGTAGAAAACATTGAAGGAGGCTGGGTTAACCTTCAAGGTTCTTCAAGATCTTCTTGGAGAAGAAGCTCAAAGAGGAAACTTGATACAAAGTGTTGAATGCAATTTGGCATCAATTCATTAGGTAAATCAAGCTTGAAATACAAGGAGCCACACATCTATTTATAGATGATGAGAAGCTTGCACTAGAAGCTCTCCCTTAAGTAGCGTATGAAGTAAGCTACCTACATCCACCTGTCATATGGCATATCCTCAATGGTTGGCACCACCTTTAGTGGAGGGACCCTAGGTGAAGCCCCCATGAGTTTACTCGTTGGAAATATGTTCTATTGGTGCATCTTTAAGGAAGAGTGCTCACGTTTCTTGAAGTTTAGTTAATGCATGGGTTGCATGCTTGGTTATTTCCAAGAGAAACTTGTTGATTAGAATGGTCCCCACATGTCTTTCTGTGTCATTGGTGCATGGTGCAAGCCAACGTAGCTCTTTTCTTAACTTGTATATGTTGAAAGTAGACTCCACCTTTATATTGGAAAGCTAAATGACATCTTCATCTCATTGGTGTAGCCCAACGTAACTCTTTTCTTTATTTATTGAAGTGTACTCCACTTTCAATAAAGAAAATCAAACTTATATAAACTTTTATATAAACATATAACAAATTTATCTCATTTTCCAAAAAGTACATAAAATAATAAAAGACTCAAAATCTAATAAATCTTATCTTTATTTTGAAACTCTGAAAATTTTGAAATCTAATACAATTGCAACTAATCAAAAGTAATATCTATCCAAACAAAAAATTTGTCAAAGAGTAAATAAATGTTAGATTAGTTATAAATAAAAAATTAAAGTAATTATATGCATTGAGTTCAATTTATTATTATCAAAGACTTATTAAAAATATAAAAATGTGTTTTTTGAGGTTTGTCATAAAACTTTATTTTAATATATATCACTATAAAAATTTACTATTTTAATCTTGCATTATCCACGTACTTTTAGTTATAAAATCATCAATAAAGCATTTGTGCCAAGTAATTTATCTGAAAATTTTTTAGAACCTCTATTATAGCCAATGATTACGGACGATGATTTAACTCCATTAATTCCAAACATTATAACATCATAATATTATATTGTTTCGTGACACCATAATATCACCTACGATTTGTTAAAGCTGACTCATGTCATAAGATTACTCCTATGAGTTTACCAACAGTTTTATAACTTCCGGTAAATGTCAAAATCAGTTCTTACATTGTTTACTTTTGAACTAGTTTGAAACTACTATATCACATTACCTTTAAAACTTGTTAATGCAAGACTACCTAAAATTTATATAATTTTTATATAAATTTTTATCATCAGCTTTTAATTAATTGCAGTAATCATTCATAAAAGTCAAAATTTTGTGTCATGATTACATCTAAAATCTCAAAACTTACGTAAATATTTCAAAACTAAAATAAACTAAAGGAATTAATGTGCTGAATTAATAACTAAATAATTGGTAAATGACCAAGTATTCAATTTTTGTCACATGATGAACTTACCAATTATTCAATTTTTGTCACATGATGAACTTGTATTGCTGATAAAACATATGAAAATAACTACTAATGTCTTTAAAATATATATGTAAAATTTAAAATGTGTAGGAAAGAAATATTATTTTTTGGGTTGAGAATAAATTGAATATTGATTATGGTCTGTTTGTTGTGCACTTCCTTGATGGTAAACCTAAAATAATATATATATGTATATATATATATATATATAAAATAACAAATTATATTTTAAATGAATATAATTAATTGATTGAAATTTATATTTTTACTGATGAAAAGTTGAAATATTATCCTGCCAGAAAATTTTTGACACTGAAGATTTTATATAAAAATGTCATTATTACTTTTAATATTTTATTTTAGCTCCTATATTGTTTTTTTTTTGTTCAACCATTTGCATATTTTGTTAAACCACTTCTAATTCTAATCCAGTAACATGTTTTTATTCTCTTTATTTATACTAAGAAATGTAATTATATATGAACTAATGAAAATCAAAACTAATTGTAAGCAAAAATCAAATATCTTTTTATTTGGTATGTATAAGAGTTTGATGCTATATACACACAAGGATTTGAGATGTTAGAATAAAGCATAACAAAGGAGAAACACTTGAAAAATGTTATATTCTTTTCCATTATAAGAGGTAGATTAGATACACACTTTTATATCATGGAGAGGATAATTTGCATTGTTAACAAAATATTATCCCATAAGTATAATTTCGGGGTACAATTACTTTATATAAGATGAGAAAAGAAAAAAATTAATTTCAAATAATAGCTTTAATAACATACACTAACAAGTTAAAAACACTTAAATCGAAATAACCACTATTAGAAAACTGTTGAATAGTGATCAAAAATAGTGACTGAAAATTTGTTCACTGATCAAAAAATTTAATCACAAATTCAGTCACTGATTTGGTCATAAATTTGATCACTGATTCGGTTACAAATTCGGTTACTGATTTGGTTATTGATTAGGTCAAAAATTTGATCATAAATTTAGTCACTAATTCGGTCATTAATTCGATCACATATAATAATCAGTGAATAGTACTATTTACGATTTTTCTAGTAGTGAACAAAATCACATGATGTGTAAAAATATGTCATCATTTGCAGTACAAAAAATTATACAAGTTTAATATACTCTTTATATAAATGGATAAATTAATTTTGTATTTTCTTACTCTTTATGAGAAGAACTAATGCAATATTATATATAAAGAACTAATGCAATATTATATAAGTTGCGTATAAGATCAAGGAGACACTTTCTACACTGGTTTTACATAGAACTGGAGTAATTATCATTTTTTATGTTGATTGCATAAAAAAAATGAATGTAGAAATGTTTCTATTAGAGTTACTTTGCCTTCCTTATTATCTTGTGCCACATCTTCTTAATTTTTCTATTTCTCCTCCATAAAGTTGAATTCTCCACTCTTGTCATTTGCTCCTCCACAAAGCCCTTTCCTTTCACTCATCTCCGTGTCTTTCTTCAAAAGAAACAATGCTTCCACAGTTCGTTGTGTTTCAAAAAGCTCTAGTTATTCAAGAACAATATTTGAAGAACAATGTTTGAATGACCAATCTTGCTAACATAAACAAACTAATTCACGCAATGCTTATATTCTTTTTTCTTCTTTTAGTACCATTTTCACACACCTGACATGTTAAAATTAAGCATTTTTGTATGTTAGATAAGTTACCACCATTTTTAGGTACTTTAACATCATTTTCATTAGATAAATAAATAATTTTAACATGCACATGCACTAAGTATTAACTAAGTTATTAATAACGTTATCATTACTAGTTTCATCCTATTCCATGATACTATTATATTTTTGGTTGTTATTATCTTTCTTTGTATATGTTATACTTGACCAAATTTTGGAATAGGTAAATCAAATTGCCCATTCAGACCAATTGTCATATCTTCTTGTGAATCATCCAATTAAATACCCCTAACAAAAATTCTCACTATTTTTGAAAAAATTATTATCCACGACATGATTTTTATCTACATCACAAACATTTCAACATTAATCTTATTATAAATAACACAATTAGATGACTCTAATATTACATTGTCAATGATAATCTCTTTATACTAAAAATTAGTAACTCTTCACCTTAGTCTCACATCATAACTTAGAGTCTTAAAATTACTCCCAACATATTATATTGTAGAATTTATTTAGTGGCCACCATAATACATTTTTAGTGTCAACAACATCTTAGTTTCAAAATTAACCCTAATCACCCACAATTTCATTTAAAATTAATTTATAAAATCAATAATAACACCACAAAAATCCTTATTCTCAATTTGTCATTTTGTTCAAAATCCCACTTTTAAAAATCCAATATTCTAAAGAAAAACGGTATGGTTATATTTTTGCAAAATTAAAAATAACCAGTTATCTTATACAAATACGATTCAACCACCTAAACCTTTTTCTTATATAGTTCCACACACACTATCCATGTTGATGATGCCTTTTTAGCATGATTCTCTTCTTACTATCTCTTTACTGTAAGAACCAATGTTTGGATCAAAATTGAATTCAGAAAGTTTCAAGTATTTATTTTTTTAATTTTTATCTTCAAAATTGCAACGAATAAAATAAAAATAGAAAACGCTTATGTGAAAAAAATTGACGACAGGATGGTTTATGTGACATTGTCCACTTTAGTGTATGTGAGTCACGTCATTAGTTAGTAAATTTAGACTAAAAAAGTAATAAAAGTTAAAATATATCAAGAAACAAATGAAGAAAGGCTAATCTAAAAAATAGATTTTATAAAAGAAATATATATTTAAGCCTTGTATTTTTATACGTGGTGACGAAAATAATCTTTCGACTCAAACTCTCGAGTAACTGACACAACCCTAAAGGTAAATCCCAGTAAATTTTATTTCCTTTTAAACTCACAAAAGCGTTATTAAATGTTTACACAGAAACTATATATATAGAGAGAATTTAATTTTCCTGAGTTTTCATTATAAAAATAAAAATTACATTGTCAAGTATTATAAATCACACTGTGTTCTTTAAAGTAAGTTTTAAGAAAATAACCTAATATAGAAATATTTAATGAAAATATCATTGTCAAAAATATGATGCTTGGTTTATTATCTAAAAATATTTTTCAGAAAACACTATTTTTCTTAATTTTTTAATCTATGTTTCTACCAAAATTGCCACAGGAGCTGAGAATCTAACCATCTTTAAACGTTGTAAAAGTACCAATGTATCCTTGTTAACTCATTTAATCCAATATCACCTTACCGTCATTAAAGATTGTCTTGTGATAAATAAAATGAAATATTTGAAAGTTTAAATAATATTTTTCTACATAAATATATAATCAGGTTATTTATTTCAAATGACATTTTTTGAAAACATACTTGTATATTCGAAAAAATTCTGATTGAAACTGAACACAAAAATATCTTATTTCTAAAAAATATGAATAAATATTCAAAAATATTTATAAACAAAATTTGGTTAATGGCCGATAAAAGTCGTAATCTTCTATCATGATTTTATTTTTATTTTTTATCTTCTGAAGACTCTTTAAATATGAAAAGAAAAATGTAATATTTCTTAGTATCTAATAGAAGAAGATTTAGATATACATAATATTATATTTTTCTACAAAGCTTCCTTAAAAATCTTTTTAACACTTTACGAAAAAAACAAAATAATTTAAGTCGAATGCATTAATATTATAAAGAATTTATTATTATTATTATTATTATCTAATAGCATATTATGATATTTAATGAATTTATTAATTTTTGTAGAAATTATCTTAAAGTCATATTCCATGAGATTCCAAAAAATTAATAATGCAACAAATATTAAATTCTAAAAATTAATATATATTTAATATATTGAATAAATCATTAAAAAATTATGACTTTATTTAAATTTCAGTTAAGATTTGGCATGATTGAAAGCTGAGAAGAGTAGAAAAAGCAGTCAAAGGGATAGGCCTCTAATTGAAAAAACCGTATGTAACTAACTCAGCTATTGGATCTTGTTTTGATAAAGTTCTCCCCATATCATAGGTAGAATATTCTAGTTCAATATGCCACTCTAGCGGTCACCTTTATAAAAGGCCTTCTCCTCGTCAAATTTTGTTAAAACTTTTATCAAACCAAGTAAAACAACTTTTATCAAACCAAGTAAAACAGCTAACAGTAGTGATGAGTGAATACCTCCAGCGAGACTACGTCGTTTCGGAAGAGATCGGCCGGGGAAGATTCGGTACCGTTTACCGATGCTCGTCGGCGGACTCCGGCGAGTCCTACGCCGTTAAATCGATGGACAAGGTAGCCATAAGTGCCGGCGGAGACTCCCTGGACGCCCAATGCCTCGTTACTGAGGCCAAGATCATTCAGCTTCTCTCCCCTCATCCTCACATCGTCAATCTTCACAAACTATACGAAGACGAAACGCACCTCCACATGGTTCTCGACCTCTGTTACGAACCCACGTTTCATCACCACGTCACGCCGGAACGCGAAGCTGCTTCGGTGATGTGGCAGCTCATGAAAGCCGTGGCCCACTGCCACCTTCGCGGCGTGGCCCACCGAGACATAAAGCCGGACAACATTCTTTTCGACGAGGAGAATCGGCTGAAGCTAGCCGATTTCGGGTCCGCTGATACTTTCAAAGAGGGCGAGGCGATGAGAGGGGTGGTGGGGACACCTCATTACGTGGCTCCCGAGGTCCTCGCCGGAAGGGATTATAACGAGAAAGCGGACGTGTGGAGTTGCGGCGTGGTTTTGTATCAAATGTTGGCCGGGTTTTTGCCCTTTGAAGGCGATTCCCCTGTGGCGGTTTTTGAGGCTGTGCTGCGCTCCAGTTTGAGATTCCCAACCCGGGTTTTCTCTTCTGTTTCACCTGCCGCCAAGGATCTCCTTCGTAGAATGTTGTGCAGAGATGTCTCTAGAAGGTTCTCTGCTGAACAAGTTCTGAGTAAGATTTTGGCTTTTAAGTATTTGGTTCATTACAGAAATTACAGTTTAAAAGGATTGTTAATTTAGGATTTACTTTTTCTTTCTTAAATTTTCCTTAAACAGGACACCGATGGTTTAGCATTACTGAACAAAGTCACTGATCTTTCTCTCTGTACGTATATATATACTGTGCCTTGCGGCTTTTGGAGGCTTTTGAAGGTTGAAGAAATACAACTTAGAGGGTGCTCTTTTCCTTGTTTCATTCTCATTTTAATGTATGTTTTGAAACAAGTTGGGTACTCTCTCTAATTGAAAAGAGAATGTTTGATATATAGCTTGAATATTTTCCTTTCATCAATCAAAGTATAATTCATTATTTCAAGCTAAGCTGTTGGTTTTGGTGAGGCATCTCTTTAAATCTGACTCACATGGTTGTTGGTTTTCTTTTTGTAAATCAAAGTAATTAAATCGTTAAATTATCCATTACTCCAATCAATGCTAGCGGATTCTACTGACTATTTTTTTTGGTTGTTAAGATAGTCTTCTAATTGTTAAGATTTACATCAATATTCTTCTGCAACAGAAAAAGGTCCATCAGAAGTTGGTTAGAATAACATATAACTTTTCGAAAATTAATAAATCACTATCACAAATCTTCATATAACTAAAATTATAATTTTCTATCTTTTAATATTGAATTTATTTGATCGAATATTACATTATTATAATCACAAATTCATATTAAATTAATCATGCTGAAAATTCATTAATTCTATATACTATATTAATTAAAAAGTTAGAGATTTAATATAAGCTACAATGACATAACACTAGATCTCCAATCTATGTTACAATCAAGATAATCGCAATTGATAAATATAAAGATTTACATGCTATACAAATTAAAAAAATAATCAAATTCAATCAATACTTTAATTACAATAAATAAATTTTATTTGCATTTAGAAAAATTAACATAATTCGAAAATAATATACAATACAAAAACACAATCACAGTGTATGGTTTGGTGAAGAAAAGAGAATTTCAATTTTTCTTTTTTCAATTTAATTTTAAAGTATAAAAAGTTAAATGATGTTTATTTCATTTGTAATCTAAATTATTTGTACGAATAGAAAATGCATGTACCCTAATCGGTGAATTTGTATTTCATTATTTTAAATTATTCCAATTAATTTTGTTGAATAGCTTAGTAAAGTTATTTACCATTTATAAAACAAAAAATAGTTTAAGTATATTTCTCTTTAATTATAAAAATTGTTAAAAATTATATATTATATATTCATAGAATAAATTACATTATGTTTAGTCGTATTTTTAAATCTTTTCTTACTCATACGCTAATAAACTTAATTACTTAAAAAATATTATATTTATGTTTTGATCACTGTTCCTAATAACATTCATTTAATATTGTATTATGTTAATAAAATATTGTTAATAAATAATATTGTATTATGTTAATAAAATATTGTTAATAAAATATTATATATCAATAAAATAATAATATTTTATAGTGTTAATTAGGGATATAGTGTTAAATAGGAGTAGACCGTGAATAGTGATAAAAATAATTAAAATTATAACAATAATAATAGAAAAATAAATAATAACAGTAATAACATTAATTTAAACAATTACACATTTTATTTTTATTTTTATTTTTTTCTACTTTCCTACGTTTCCAATCTGGAATCCAAACAGAAAAAAGAAAATCCGAAATAAATAAATTTGGCCGGTCTCTTTTTGTGGTGCAGCATGAGAAAGGGACAGTCACATCCGTACATATCCGTAATTACGAATTTACAATTTTCTTTCTTATTTATTTATTATTTTCAACAAATTCGAATTGTCGTGCTCCCTTCTTGTGCAATGCAACTTAACTGTTATAAGTACGTTCTCCTTCAGGTCCTATAAGAATAAAATTTTATATCTATAAAGAGTATCAGTCATAAAATAGTGATTATCAGGGTCTAAAAATTTAATTGTCTATCATCATGATAAATAAAATTTTGAAAATTCTATCAACTATTTCACAATTCACTTTATTTAAAGTGTACGTGACTTTATAAGTGATTAAGATTCTTAAAGATGAAAAATATTCATTATTATTACTTTTCTGATTAACAAATGGACACATCAGAACTGTCATTAATAATTTTAGCTTCAAAATAAAAAAATAATAATAATTACATATTTTATTACTGAAATTTTACACTTTCACAAACTTTTTGGCTAAATTTGTTTATCATTAGTCGGAACACAAAAGAACATAATTTCATTAGTTATAATTTTGTTTGTCATTCATTAATATTGAACAGTGTTGTCTCACTCAATTAAAGATACATAAAATATTGATTATATAATTATTTATAATCAATCTAGTATAGAATGTTTTCATGTGATTTATTGGCCATGTCTGGTTCCAGTTTTTCTCTTTTCGGTTTTTTTTTTTTTTTTTTTTTTTTTTAATTTTTTTTTTTTTTTTTTTTTTTTTTGACTTTTAACAGGTTGTTTTTCTCTTTTGCATGTAACAAAAATAAAGACATTAATGAATGTTCTCTTTCTTTTTTGCATGATTTAATATATGTGTCCTCTTTTTAACTGTTTTAGCTTTTATTTCTTTTCTTTCTCTTTTTCGTATATATATATATATATATATATATATATATATATATATATTTTTTTTTTTTTTTTTTTTTTTTTTTTTTTTTTTT
>Ga0209489_103453_pt1 | contig 30784 bp, 9 predicted proteins | sample SiratrowhiteBW_FD_187527 | JGI IMG/M metagenome (GOLD analysis project Ga0209489, IMG submission 187527) | Root nodule microbial communities of legume samples collected from California, USA - Siratro white BW (SPAdes) (version 2) | ecosystem: Host-associated > Plants > Roots > Nodule | place: USA...
TATATATATGTATCATTTAAATACAAACATCCATGTTCAATTCAATTATTTTAAAATTCACATGTATAAAATATATTAAGGACATCTTATTTACTAATTTAATATTAAATTTTTATATTTTTTTTTGCTTAAATCAATAACGCTATCTATAAACTTCACACTTATTTGCTATCACTTTTTGTACATTCCAATAACCTTACTTTCTGCTCTTTTTCCTCTTATTTCCCACCCTTTCCACTCCACCCCCATCCTAAGAGTCTCCCTTGTTCATTTTAATTTCTCTACCAAAAGTTGCTTTTAGGGAAAAAAAAAAAAAAACATTTTGCCTCTTCTACATTTGTTGAAACAATATTTTAGAATAGATTTTAAACTATTTTAAAACTTTTGTTCTACAATAAAAAATAAAAATATGTTGAAAGTAAATAATTTAAAATAGTTTAATAGTAATTATAAATTATATATTCCATAATTTAATTCTTATTCTAAAATCTCTTTTTGCATAATTGGTTACTGATCCTACATCTTTCGAGTTTAAATACCTGGACGTCTTACTAAAAGAATTAGTAAATAAAAAAATGTTAACAATACACTCCTAAACCACTCTTTGAACATATTCTCTTTTGTTTATTGAAAATTATAAAATTAAGTAATCCATGAATTACAATAAATTTCAACTAATTCAAAAGACTACCACCGAAAATGTGTAACAAACAATTCTCATACAATTTTATTGTCACTCCAAAACTTCAAAAGCCTGAAATTCTATATAAAAAAAAATATATATATATATATATATACAGCATATACGAATTTATGTTCACAAAAATGATTTAAAAAGGCAGACTCAACCATTGTTGTATTTGCCGGGATCTCATAACAGCAATAAGGATGACAATTAATGTCAGTTGCCTCATTGCTTCAAAAGTTTGAGTTTTCTCCAAATTTGACTTATCTATGTACAACAAAATAATTCATAATATTAAGCCAATATGAGGTTAAACAGTTTCAAACAGAACTCGGCGCTCCAAGAGTTCTGATAGAACACCCCTCATTTTGTCAACAGAAATAGGTTTTAATATAAGGCCATCCATACCAACCCTCATACAGTTCTCTTTGGTTACCCTTTTGGTGTTTCCAGTAAGAGCAACTACCAGTGGTCTATCTTGATGTTTCGTAAACTTCTCATGTATACGTACTGCTAGTTCATAACCATCCAACCCTGTACAAACATCCATGAAGACCACTTCATGTTCCAGAGAAACAACACGAAGGCATTCTTCGCTTGAGCTTGCAGTGGTAACATCGCATCCTAAATGCATAAGAAGTCCCTTTGTTACTGTCCTGCTAACCCTGTACACAAGTTTCACCATCAGTCATGAGAATCAAAAAGAAACTTCAATGCCTTGCTTTGCTTCCAATTTCACACGCACAACAATTCCACCAGCCACTAAGCCATTTTAACTTTTATTCAAAGTAGAAGGTGAATAACAAGAATAAGACGCACAAATAGGAATACCTTTTGCAAAACAAACTCATGGTCAACTTAGAAATTCGATTTGAATATCAAAAAAGTTAATGCTTTTTAATCCAATTATGCAAGATTAGTGATGCCATAGAAGAAACAAGTAGCAACTGAGTGAAATGGACCCAACACAGGCAATCCGCTAAGCGTATGGCATGGGCGCTAAGCAGAATTGAGATAGAGAGCACCCCAATTCTGCACTACAATCCACTAAGCGGAGTTGTATACCTCCAGAGAGGGGGGCTTATCGAGCCAAGGATCTGCTAAGCAAATCCTTAAAGCGCTAAGTAGAAGGGAAGCCTCATAATGAAGAAAACTCATTGGTTGAGTGTTGCCATAAAGATGTTGAGCATAGAGGAAGCCTTCAAGTGAAGAAGCTCAATCTACTGAGCGAAAGAGTGAGAGGCTGAGTGCAGGAACTCCAATGAAGACACTAGTTTAGTAGTATAAATAGAATTTGAAATGTAACTTGAAGGGGGTCCAAGTGCAGGATAGACTTGAGAGTTGTGTTACTTGTATTCATTGTTTCATTGTAATATCCTACTCATATGAGTAGCTAATCCTTAGATATTGGGATTGGATGACATTATAACTCTTTTGTAGCTTCTTATGTATATATGCAGGTATAATGCGCTCTTAGCTGATTGAGTTCTATACTTAATACTTGATAGTAGAGGAATCATAGTTCTTGAATTTAGGAATTGAATGATATTGGGAAATACTTTCTTTTTCTAGACTAAACCCAAACAACCAAAGATTGTAGTTGTTGGGAACAGAGTGTTGTCTTTGGATATTCTTGTTATAATCTTAATGTAAGGATTAAATGACATCAAGTCAAGAGATTGACTGAATGTGATTTGATCCTTAAACAATCAAGATTAAGGAATTAACTTGGTTTATATGCATTGAACAAAAGAATAGTTATATATTGCATGTATGAATGAGGAGTGTAGATTTGTTCTAAGTCTCACTAAATCCCAATACTTGAGCATTTGTATTCAACCATTCTTAGATTCAACTTGCAGATATCTTGCTTTATTTACAATCCAATGTGTAGTTTCAATTCTTGAATTTAAGCCATTCTTTACGAAAGAAACAAGAACTATTAATTGACTTTCTAATCCTTAATGATACGACAACCCCTTTCAACTATACTACAATTGACTCAATCCGCTTGCCGAAACCATGCATCACGATCCATGATTGTTGATGTCGCTCAATGCGATGTTGTAGTTAGATGTTGCTATGCATGAAAAGATTTCGTTGTTCCCTTGAAACCTAAACCCAAAAGTGGAATTTATTTCCTGCGAAATGTTGTAGTTATGAACCTCCTTCATAGATTCTTCTATGTCATAGGTGATCTCCATCGCATGATGTAATTCATTGGATCATGGGGACGGACCTGGCCCCTAGTGTCAGAATGTAATCCCGCAAAGAAGTACCCTAAGACTTGTTCCTAGATACTGGTTTGGCTTGAGCAATCAATAACTCGAATTCACAAGCATAATCTTTGACACTGCCAGTCTGCCTAAGGGCCAGCCTTTAGTACACATTACCACGACCATTCTCACTATATCTCTTTAACAAAGTTGTCGAAAATCTTCCCAAGATCGCTGCTTGGCTTTGTTACGCCAATATTGGAACTAATGACATGCATGACCTTCCATACTAATGAAAGTAACTCACAACCGCTCCAATGGCTTAACATGGTGCAAATTTTTGTGCTTAAATGAGCCACCGCAATGGGTCACTCCCTTTAAACGCTGGTAGGACAACTTTCTTTAACTAAGAACTTGTTCTGGCGTTCTCATCATCTCCCTCATCTTCATTAGAACCCGTTTTGGTGGTGTTGGAGTGTCCATCGTCATTGTGGGAATTTTTATTTGTCAGACATTTCATGATGAGGCCACGGATTTGGTTCAAGTCAAGCATGTTTTCTTGTGTAAGCGACATCTTCCTGCAATTCTGCTAGTTTGATTCCCAGATCATTAATTGTATTTTCTGTTGTCAGCGTGCATTTTTCAATCATGAAAAAGGGGAAAGTGGCAGGACAGACCAATTGTGAGGACTAAAAGGGTTTTATTAGTCCCTTGAATTTTCAAAAAACGAAGAACACAAAGGAGGCTACTCCTTTCACACCGGAAACTATCCAGTTTGTAACTAACCAAAAACTCTCCCCCTCTCTAAATAGAAACCTTATTGAAAGAAGGCTGGTGCAAACAACTTAACCAACTCTTACATAAATCCTAACAAATAGGTTAAAGACTGAAATAGGTTTAATTCCTATTTCTACCCGTCTTCCTATAATACACTTTCGATGTCCTATTGGTATCCTGTTGTTTGTATGGTCTAACAGGTCTGTTGAAGATAAGCTAAGTCTGAAGGAAGCCTATCAGTTCTCATGTTCAAACTTGAGCTGCAATTTAGCTGATTTTCTTGTTTCGGTATCAGATGTGCTTGAAGGAAATTGAAGTGGTGCAAACAAAAGTTGTTATTCAAATAGGGACTTTTAGAATCTTCAAGGCTGTTTGGACCAAGAGAAACTTGATATGTTGTGAGAATGGTAATATTGTATTGATAGATTAATGAATATTATATATACAAACGTGAACAGAGCAGGTTCTTGCCGCCAGGGAAGTATGAACTCTTCTGTACAGTAACTGCTGTTATTGAAAGTTTAGGGGTGGAACTTCACCCTAGCAAGTCACCTCAGCGCATTCCAGTTCTTCCTTTGTTCCACCATCTCAGTTGCTTAAGTGCAACACAAGGCGGGATACTTTGAGACTGCAGAGCTTCAGTTGTTGGTTGCTTTTTCCTTTTATTGGTATTCATTGTACCTTATATGCTGAAGACCTGGGGGTTATCCTAGCCATGGAAATTGCTATCTCTAAGGGATGGACTGTTATGGATTGAATGTGACTCACAACTGATCATCCAAACTTTCCCTAATAGTAAATTGATTCCATGGTTTAATGTTTTTACATTTAACTCATCCATATAGGGAGTGTAATCTGTATATTGATAAGCTTGTGGATTATGGTACTGCACCTTAGGGACTCATTTGGTGGGATAATGTTCCTGATTTTCTTAATCCAAAGTTTTCTAAAGATAAATTTTCTCTACCATGTTATAGGTTTGTTTCATAGTGAGTTATGACTTGGCCCTCTCACTTTTTTTGTATTGTTTTTTTTTTTCAGGATACTCGGGTGGCTGCAAATGGTTGATGTTGTTTGTGATGCCAATAAGTTGGGATGCAAACAACATAGTGATGCAATAGCACCAACCTTTTTATTTAAAAAATAAAAATAAATAAATAAATAAAAACTTAATAGTAAGTAGATGACATGGAAACAAATTTCAGAACTGAAGGTACAAAAATAAAGTTGTGACTGACCCATTGTCATCCATGACAAGAACCTTGAGCCCAGCAAAGTTTGTACATCCATGAACATGATTTCCCGGTACTTTAGGTACAAAAGGTAGCTTAAGTTCATTTGATCGGTCTGGGATTCCAAGTTTTACAATAAACGTGGCTGTACATCCTTTACCAATACCTTCGCTTTCAATCCAAATATGCCCTTCCATAAGATTTACAAACCTGTTCATAATCAAGTTACAGAACATAATCAACAGAAAAAACTCAAATAAGAATCCTAGAAAGAACCTGATTCCAATGTGACAATATTCTAAGGAATGGGAAATAAAACATGTGTTTCACATCCTAGTTTAAGGCGGTAAACAGACAAGAATGTAGCACCTCCTACAAATTGCCAGGCCGAGTCCGCTTCCAGCAGGATTTCTTGTTGTTAGTGATTGGTTTTGTGCAAACTTGGTGAATAACTTTGGGATATCTTGTGGATTGATTCCTGATCCTGAATCTTTTACCTATAATTTACATAAAACTTATACTCCATATTTTGAGTCGGATAACAGAGGACACAATACCCCAAGGTAGAATATTATTAACTAAGCTTGAAGAAACAAACCTGTACTCGCAAATAAAAGTGGCTATCACTTGGCACTGGAAGAAAGTCAGGAATTCTAGCATCTCTAAAGGATTCAGGTTTTGCAACAAAAGCAGTGATGGAAATGCAGCCCTCGTTCGAGAACTTAACAGCATTACCAACAACATTCAGAATAGTTTGCATGAGACGTTTTTCATCACCATTGGCATAAATTGGCAAATCTGAAGCTAAATGTGAAGTGAGTGATAACTTTTTAACAGATACAACAGGCTTAATCAAGTTGAGGACCTGCAAGCAGAAGAACAGCTCTGAGAACATCAGCTTTTAACATAAAGTCAGACCAAGATAATGGGATTTCAGAATTTAACACAAAGAATTCACCTCTCTGAACAAAGAATGAAGGTTAAATGTTGCGGCTTCAAGTTGAAGACTGCCATCTTCAAGCCGTGAAAGATCCAGAACATCATTGATGAGGGTAGCCAACAAATTGCTGCTTTTCAATATTGTCTCCACCATCAGACGTTGCTCAGCTGTCAAATCTGTTTCCTGCAGTAATGAAGAGAGTGCAATAACTGCATGCATGGGAGTCCTCATCTCGTGGTTCATAACAGCTAGAAAGTCATTCCGAGCACGGATTGCAGTTTCTGCTTCTCTTCTTGCCAGATCCAGTGCAACATTCTGCTCCATGAGTTGATCCCTTGCCCTCATTGACTCTTCTAAGATTGCAGCATGTGAAAGGGCGACAGCTACCTAATGTATAAGACAATTGTCATAGGCAAATTGAAGGCATAATCAAACGAAGACTAATGCAGTAAAAGAACCGAGGGTTCCCACATCATATACTTTTATTGCAAATGTTACATTAAAATAGCAGTACATCATTTAATCTTCTGATGGTATCTTTACCATAACTATTCATTGTGCAAAGCAGGCACACATTCATATAAATTTAGAAAAATAAAATCACAAAACTATTTTCTGTTTACTCTGAACCAAAAGATTAAAAGTTAATTTTAATAAATTTATCCAAAATCACTTTATGTTAGAAAGAGAAAGAGTTTTATCATTCATAAAAATGCAGACACATAACAAATTGAACTTAAGAGAATTTATACATGAAATAGTCTATCAAATAACTTAAGCTCATCTATTAGAAATAATAACATACGAATATATATATATATATATATATATATATATATATATATATATATATATATATATATATATAAAATAAAAAAACTCCTTTACAATTCCAAAATTTAGTAACTTGGCTACAAAATCAAAAATATATCAGTGGAAAATAATTGGGTGCAATTAAAATGTAAAAGGCATGTAAGATGGAAATAAAATGTGATAGAAAGGTAACTGAATAAAATGAAAAATTGCTAACCTGGTCAGCAACTACCTCAACCAGTTCTAACTCATGCACATGCCATTGTCTAGCACTATCTGATGGAAGCATCAAAACCATCAAAGCATAATTTCTTGTTGAAACCTCAGGCCAGTCATATATTTGGAAATTAGAAAGATGTAGGAGAGGAACTCGAACAGCTACAACTGCCCCAGGCATGTATTTTCCAGAATAAGGTCGTAACCTAGCAACTGGAGAATTATGAGAAATTTTTACTGCCCTGTTGCTACTAAATACTTGATTGATCACAGGAAGATGAATAGGTACTGTGTGTCCAACTGGGTTCTGCTGTCGCAATGTGTAAGAAAGTTGAAGCTCCAACCCAGTTCGTGTTGGCATCCATAAAGCACATTCCTCTAGTGCCAGTGTTCTACCCAGCTCAACAAGAGTCGTTTTCAGTATTGTGTGTCTATGAAGAGTACTTCTAATCTCATGAGTCAACATCCTAACATGTCGACCAGTTTCTTCCTGTGTGCGAATCAGGCCCATTTCTCTATCAAGCTCTGCAGCCTTGTTCTTCAAAAATAATTCCCTTGTTTTAACACTTAATAAATCAGGAATAATATGTACAAGCATGAGGGCAGTTGCACATGATACCACAGCAGTTAAAACCTTAGAAGTGGTCATTACAATAGCTACAGTTCTTGAATGAATTCTAAAGGTCCATAAATTAATCAGATGTGTTGCTCCGCATAGAACTATGAAAGCACCAAACTGAACAAGGACCCATCTATATGGAAATACTGCTGATTTCTTAACAAAGTATATAAGCTCCAAAGGGATTGAGAAATATGCAAGGGCAATGAAGAAATCAGATATATATTGGTATTTCACCAATAAGTCATCAGCCGGCATTTGTGGGTCAATACAATTGCAGGATTCCATAGTGAATGAACCACCTCAGCCAAATCTTCCCTTTCACATAACTACATTTTAAAGATTGAAAATGTTAAGCACAAGATAGTATGGAACAGATCAAAACAACAATAATAACACTAGAGTGAAAAAAACTACCATCAACTGAATATTAACATCAGAATATTCAGTGCTGTAAACGAGTGAAGTCAAACTTAACCAAACTCAACTCAGTTCGATACGAATGGACTCAGCTTGAAGTTTGACTCAAGTTCAATATGAACCTCTAGACTCAACTTGAACTCAATTCAAGCTCGGCTCAAGTCAATCTACAATTATAATAATTTTACATATTTTTCTTTATTTAATTATACAAAATAAAATTAATATGAGACTACTTAAAATTACTTATGTAAATTTAATAATATAAAATATATTATTTAATATATATGCATATAGAACAAGCTGGTTCATAAACATTCCTGTCATATGAACAAAACTCAAGTTCAGCTAGTTTATTTGAAGAACTCGATGTTTAACTCACGTTCAACTCATTGAACTCATGAACTAAATTGAACGAATCAACTGTTGAATTGAGTTTCGAACTATGTTCAAGTAGGTTCTGTTCATTATTTCCACTGCTGCGTGTTTTAAACCACAGATAAAATGGGAAAATCAAAAGAATGGAAGATATGTACCAGAAAGTATAAAGATGAAGTGTCATCCTTGTTATAAAAAAGGAAGCAAAAAGCAACGTAAGTTGTTGGATATGTAGTAACAAACCAGTCATGTCTTAACCTAATAGCTTAAGCTGTTGGGATAGTTGGTTGCTTACAATGTATTTGAACCATCATGACCAAGTGATCTAAAATTTGATCTTTGTAACCCCTATTATTCTAATGAAAAGTTAAATTTTAACATAAGACAGATGGGCCTGTGCATTATCCATTTTAACCCCAAAAGGCTCTTGCATGAGGGAGCATTTCAGAGATGCAATATAACATATAGCTTAAGCTTTTGAGATAGTTTATTCAGGACGAATAGTACCTATAAAAAGTTTCAACTCCATTTAAAACAGAAAACAATATTTTATGAGAGAAAACAAAGTACAACAAGAGGAGAATAAAATATCATCCAAAACAAATTAAAATCTCGACAACGTACAGCCACTGATTTAGAGACAGAATGAGTCCCTATAAGGAAACGAAATCTGTGCCAATCAGGGAGAAATACCAGGAAGCAATAAATAGCCTATCACCTATAATCTGATCATAATTCAGATTTCATTAAAATCTGATTCTAAAAACATTTATTACAAATTTAAATCAATACAAAAATTAGGAGATAATTGATGAAAAATTAAGCACAAACTCCGAACAATAACAATAATGTTGTGTACATTATAAGCAAAAATAAATGCACAGATCCTAGAAGGACAATAAAATAAGAAAATGTTTTTTAGTCGTCATGCAGTGCAGACCTCATCAAATGCAACATGCAAGACCCTTTTATTTCATAAAGCTCAGAGCCAGTCTGCTTACAAGAACATGGAGCATAAATGCAGCAAGAAAGCAGGTACTTGTATGTGGAAAATGTATTGCAAACATGGCCTAGTGGATGAAAAAGGGAAGACAGATGTGTATTCATAGGGGTAGCTACTATGAGTAATATAAACTCCATTGAAACAAACCAGGACTAGAGCACATGAGCGTTGGAAATATGGTTTTTCAGTGCAAGCAATTGCAGCAGAGAAGTGAGGGGGGAGTGGTCCAGGGTGGAAGGACACACCGAGGGTCAATTAAGAAGAAGAAAGAGGTTGGTTAATGGTTGGTTATTCCAGAAAATAAGAACCCCAGAGCCCAATAAGCATTTATTTAGATTCAATTGAAGAAAAATAGAGGTAATTTGTAGAAATTACGGCATGGGCATGAATGGAATAAAGGGAGATTGGGAGGGAATGAATTTATTTTAGGCATACAAAAAGGGTATGAATGATCGATGTATTTAGGCATTGAAGAGCAGCAACAGAGATGAAGACGAAACTTACATGAAGCAGATGAGACGAAGGATGCAGAGGCAGAAGCCGAAGAGAGAAGAGCAGCAAGTTGCTTAAATTAAACTGAATTAAATTAATTTAATATTCCTTATTCCTATGGCGGTCAAGTTCAATGAATTGCATTGTGTAGAAGAGCAGCTTACCGAATATGATGGAGACATCTCCCTCCAAGTCTTCCACAGTCAAACCTCAAACCTTTTTTACCTTTCATTTACTTCACCCTTTCTTACTTTTTATTTTATCATTCCTATTATACAATTCTTTTCTTATAAAAAGTAATTACTATTACATTCACCTTTTATTTTCTAAGTATATTACAATTTTTATTTTTACTTTTCAATATTTTTATAATTAAATTCAATAATGACTTAATTTCTTAATTTTTAAAAAAATAGAAACAGGCATCCGTATTTTTGTCAGTAATAGTAATAATAATTGAAAATTAAGGCGATAATATGTCTGTGTCATATTTTCTATATACTAATTACCAAAACAAGAATTATGACGTAATTTTCATAAAAAAAAATTATACAAAAGATATGTCCGCAAGAATAGTTAGTAAATAAGTAAGTTGCTGGGGACCACTTACAAGAAATCCCCATCCAATGGTTTTCAACACGGAAATGACAGAAGGATGTAATGGAAAAAAACAAAAGTATTGAAATGGGTGAAATGGAGATAAAAAGAGAAGAAAATGAACCAGTGGAGTTTAGGTTAGTCTTAGTCGATTGGGTGGATTTTGGATGAAGAATTAGAATTGGAGATTTGATCGAAGCAGTGCATATAATTAATTTATCCACACATGTTTCCATCCAAACGGAATTGTATTTTGAAGGTATTCAGTGCTTTGTCATCGGAAAATTCAGATCACATATTTTCTTATTAATCATTGTTTCGTATTAATCATATCTTCAACCTATACAACAACCAGCTTGAAATTGTGAGGTTGTTTAAGCAATTTCTCTTTGGGGGAATTGCTATGCTTCTGGATCAATTAGTAATTTTAAAGTAATAAGTTCAAGATTTCTGATTTGAGCCATGATTTATTATAGAAACTTTTTTTATTGTATTATTTAAGTAAACTAAATACTGAAAATTTATTAGAAAGATACTTAATCTCAAGATTCATTATTGTTTGATCTCCAAAAGTTTAAATAACAAAAGGTGTTCCATCAATTTAGCTAAATTTTTTTAAAGATGACATTTTAAGATTGATATAACCAATACCTAATTTGCGATTCCTAGTTAATGAAATATTAACTAAGGGGAGTATTTTTATTGGGTTATTAACATAAAAATAGTATTGATTTTATTAAATAAATGACCTTACCTTTAACAAGTATCATGTTCATTGTATAATATAAAACCCACGTCACTCACCTAGTCCTAAATTTTAGATGGTAGAACTTTATTTACAATTGAATTATTATATGTGTAATTTAGAGATTTATCAAATTTATTAAACACACAGGGGTTGATCACAATTGTTTCTCCAACTAATTAAAAGAGTTTAAGTGTTGATAGTCTGATATAGTGTTAGATTGTCTAACACCAAAGAAATAATAGTATAAATAAAGAAAATTTAACCTCAAGTCCTCTCATCCAATATTAAATTCAATTAATCAATATTCACAACTTATCTCCAACTAGGAAAGTTAGTAATAATAATAAAGGAAATATGAAGCTTTTGAAGATTGTTATGTAGAAAATTAAAAATAGATGATTTAGAAATAATAAATAAAATCGGGGTTCATGTTCTTTTAGAACAAATTCTTCCTTCAATTCCCTTCACATAGTTGAACTTAATCAAACAAACAAGCGTCAATTAAATTCAACAAAATCTTATTAGTGAAACAAGTATTTACTAATATATTCTATATTTCACCTCGTCTTTTAAGCGTATATTAATGAGATGTATATCTTTTATCTCTTGAATGTATAAGAAATTTATTTAGACTAAGCAAATTAACCAAAAACTCTAATTAAAGAAAAAAAATAATTAAATTTTCAACAAGCTTTCCAAAACAAATACTTTTCCAAAAATAAATTTCAAAAAGACTAACAATATAGCATAATTGTTATAGAAAATATAAAGAATAAAATTTTATTAAACAGAAACCTTCAGAATTCATTGTGAAATCACAAGAGAATCAACTCAAAGGAGTTTAGTCTTCCATGATAGAGGCACAAGAATTACAAAAGAAAATAAAACTAGAGTTTATGCTATGTAGTTGTGTCTCCTTCATGCTTTCTCCAACCTTTATTTATAATCTCATTTCCTTCAAGAAATTAACTCAAATTTAATTCTCAGATATTGTCCTTGTAATGATCAGATGTGTTTTCTTAAGTGCTCAAGATTAATTTTGCAAATATCTTTTTCCTAGTAAATCGGTAGATTTTCCTTTTCCCAATTTCTTTTAGATATTTTGTTTCCAAATTCTATTTCAGATATCAGCTCATAATAATTGAATCTGCTACAAAAGATATTGCAAAATATTTTAAAGAGATTCTAAATAAGTAAGAACTCCAGATGATCATCTTTATATAAAATCTGAAGGATATATTTGCAAAAGATTTGATTAGATTTGGAATCCATATAATCTCTACAAATAATTAGAAAGAATATGCTTAAAATCTAAATTTAACCAATAATCTCAATTAAAGTCATCCTGATTAGGTAAATCGTATTTAAAACAATGAATTTATTCTCAATTACAGTTTAAGAAAATTAATTTTAAATAGTTTAAGTGTGAATAAAAAAGATATTCATCAAGAGCATTGTTAAGGTTATAAATTTATTTTCTCTCAAATAAGATCCAATTAATCCTGATTGAGTATTTAAAACAATAAATTTATTTTCAATCTTTGTGAATAAAAATATACTTGTTGTTATTTTCTCTCCCGTCATTTCACTTTCTCATGTCCTCTCTTGTGTATCACAATGCTGCTCTCACAACTTTATACACACTCACATGCAGGAACATACTACAACTTTCAAGCTGGAAAATTGAATTGTTTTCTCATTATCCTCTTAGAGAAAACTTGAGGGGTTATTTATAATCCTTTTTTATAACAAAGTTCTTTTTTAACAACAGACAACAAAACCAAAAAAACCCTAATTATGTTAAAAGAGTTATAAAAAAATTCCCTCGGATCAACCAAGGACTTGACCACAAGGCCTTAAATCGAATGATTCCAATAGAAATCTGAAAATTAAATTTGCATTGGATGTGTTTCTCATCGCACAACATCTTCTGGATTTGTTTCCTTCTACTGAAGTAAAACTTCAGTCACCACTTTGCTCCCTTTCTTCTTCATGTGTTGTGCTAACACGACTAATGGTTGTGGAACAAACTCTCCGGCATCATTTAACAAAGCAAGTTGTATCAACACCGGGTCATCACCATGGTTTTTCTTTAATAAAGAAACGTGTAAAACATCATGAATTTTCAAACTCAAATTTTAAAGTTACTGGCTCAACTCTATGTAATATCTTATATGGACCATAATATTGTCTTGCTAATTTGTTTAATTGTGTATTAACTATTGTATGGTTTTTTTAAGGTTGTAGCTTAAGATAAATCTTATTGCCAATTGCATATTGTTTGTTTGTTCGCTTCAAATTTACGTACCAATCCTTCAATAAAGAAACATAGACGACATCATAAATCTTTTAGCACAGGGTTAACTCTAATTTGTAAGCTATTGCCCCAACTTTGTAATATCTTATATGGACCATAATATCATGCTATTAATTTGTGGAATGGTGTATTAGCTAATGTAAGCTTTTTGTAACGTTGGATAAACCCAATTGCCAATAGCATATTGTTTGTCAATTCGTTACAAATGTGTACCATTTCATTCTGGTCTGAGCCTTGATTAAATTAGTTTACAGAGTGAGGATAAGTTTGCATGAAGATAATCTATTACCTACAGCTACATAACTGATTGTGTGAGCAAAAAAGGAGAAAAAAAAGAAAGAAAAACAACATTATTTTAAACCCTAAATCTTCTCACGGTTAATAATTATAATAATAAAAATAATAATAATAAAATCATAAATAATAAACTACTATAATAAAAATAATTAAATTATGATAACAAAAATAATAAAACTATAATAGAAAAAACAAATTAAAGATTATCATAATAATAACCAAATAAATTTAAAATAATAATAATAATATTATTAACAATAATAGTATTATTTTATTTTAAAATAAATGGTAATCTTATAATTCCATCAACTAAAAATAATAATTCATCAATCACATCAAACAAATTAATCAAATTTTATTTTTTATTATTTTTAATGACAATGACAAATTTTTAATTTACAAGTTTATCAATTAATAAAAATTTTCCTACACTTTCATTTTATTTCCTTAAATTTTGCGTTAAAACAAAGTCTTATAACCATGGAAAAAGGGGACAACCCATTTACACTATTAATCAAGTTTTTATAAACTACTTCACAAATAATATACTTTTATTACTCTATTTCACTGATCCCCCATTCACACTATTAATCAAGTTTCTCTAAACTACTTCACAAATAATATACTTTTATTACTCTATTTCAATGATTGCTTTGTTTGGGAAAATGACTGTGGTGAGATTTAGAGATTATTAGATAGAAGATGCATTCAAGTTTTGTTTACCGTTTTTCGTTACATATTAAAAATAATTTAAATAATTAAATTATAAAATCGACTCTTTTAGCTAAATTAATTGTGCAAGAAATGGCACTTACGTTATGTATAAGAACGTTTCTAAAGAGAATAAAAAAAATAACATTTTTCAAATTGTAAGAAAAAAGTAATAACATATTATAGAATATTTTTAATTTTGTTTGTAGAACTTAACTTTATTTGTATACATTAGCTTTTACTAGGATATTTTTGTCAATATTTAAAAGCATTTGTCTTCTTACTAGTTTCTCGATTTCTAGTAAAAGAGAAGCTTTAAAAAAATATGGAATAAGGAAAATAATAGAAATTGGTAAGAAATAAAATAAAGAATGTATTTGAGTGGAAAAAACGAATAATATGAATAAACTTGATGATAGTTTTGGTATATTTTAATGAGGAAAGAATGGTGTTGCAGTATTGCCACCTTATTTCCATCCAATGAAAGAAAGGTTTAGTTGTGTCCAAGGAAACTCATTTCAAGTTGAAAAAAAATGTTATTTCATGCCAATAAAGCCCCTTCGATGTTCGGAATGCACCAACACTAATTGGTAGTGTTTCTTTTGGACAAAATAAATAATATATATATATATATATTTATTGAAGGAGTAAAAACTACAAATCAACTTGTGAACATTATGATTGGAGCTTAAAAATAAAATATGTGGCGTGAAATTAGTTTTTTAAATTATATTTTTTATTTTTATACATTAAACTAAGATTAAGGAGCAAATAAAATATAGATAATTTAGTGGTTAAAAAAATTATATGCATTATTTGATTAGTGTCTATGCCTGGTCTCCATTGTGAGTAGAAACTTGAAAATAAAAAAAGATTATTTTTGGCATTTTTGGATACATGAGCATCTTTTATGCTTAAATCATCCTTCTCAGAATGTGAAGAAATATGAGAAAGTCAATGACACCATACAAAATTATACAATTATCCTTATTATGTTTTCACTGTACCATCAGTTTTACGGTCTTACTTATAAAACTTGAATTCGTGTATTGTTGAAATTGTGTCTTGTGAAAGTGAGGTGGGACCAGAAAATGAGAGAAAGTGAAAAAAAAGAAAATAAGCATTACTCTAAATCCTAACTCTTCTCACTATTAATAATTATAATAAATAAAATTAAAAATTATAATAATAAAAATAATAAAATCATAAATAATAAACTATTATAATAAAACTAATAAAATTATAATAACAAAAAATAATAAAATTAAAAACTATAATAATAATCAAAATAAATTTATAAAATAATAATATTATTATTTATTTTAAAATAATTGATAATCTTTTAATTTCATCCACTAAAATAAATAATTCATCAATCACATTCAACAAATCAATCAAATTTTATTTCTAATTATTTTTAATCATAATGACAAATTTATAATCTTATATTCTTATCAATTAAAAAAAAATAAAATATCAATCACACTAATCACATCACTTCTAAATTTTTATAAATTTTTCTTTCATTTCTCTTCAAATCTCACCATTTTTCTTTTAATCCAAAAATTCAATTTTTCTTACACTTTAAGTTCATTTTCTTAAATTTTGGATTCAAACAAAGTTTCATAACCCATGGAAGACAACCCATTCACACTATTAATCAAGTTTTCCTAAACTACTTCACAAATAATTTACTTTTATTACTCTATTTCATTGATTGCTTTGTTTGGGGAGATGACTCAGATGAGATTTAGAGATTATTAGACCGAAGATGCATTCAAGTTTTGTTTAATGTTTTTCGTTACATATTATGGCAGTTTAAAACTGTTAAAAATAATATAAATAATTAAATTATATATCATGGCAGTTTAAAACTGTTAAAAATAATTTAAATAATTAAATTATAAAATCAACTCTTTTAACAAAATTAATTGTGCAAGAAATGCCACAGTTGCCTTATTGTTATGTATGATAACCATTTGTAAAGAGAATAAAAACATAACATTTTTCAAATTATAAGAAAAAATAATATCAAACTACAAAGAATAATTTTAATTTTGTTTGTAGAACTTAACTTTATTTGTCTACACTTTTACCTTCTGCTAGGATATTTTTGTCACTATTTAGAAACATTTGTCTTCTGACAGGTTTCTCAATTTGTAGAAAAGGAGAAGCTTTAAAAAATATGGAATAAGGAAAATAATAGAAATCGGTAAGAAATAAAATAAAGAATGTATTTTGGGCGGAAAAACAAATAATATGAATAAAGTTGATGATAGTTTTAGTATATTTTGATGAGGAAAGAATGGTGTCTCAGTCTTGCCACCTTATTTCCATCCAATCAAAGAAAGGTTTAGTGGTCTCCAAGGAACCGCATTTCAACTTGCAATAAATTGTTACTTCATGCCAACAAAGCCCTTCGATGTTCGGAATGCCCCAACACTAATTGGTAGTGTTTCTTTTGGGACAACGTAAAAAAACAAAAATTCTAGAAGTGAACATCGTAATCTGAGCTTAAAATTAAGTGAAACTAGTTTTTAAAATAAAATTTTTGATTTTTATACATTAAACTGAGATTAAGTAGCAAATAAAATAGATAATTTAGCGGTTAAAAAAAGATTTACTTTATCTTTGAAAAAGTGAGTGAGTAGCAGCTGAGCTGACACAAACCATATATAGGCGTCATCTGATCAGTGTCTGTGCCTGTGTCCGGTCTCCACTGTGGGAAGAAACTTCAAAATCAAAAAGGGGCTATCTTTGGCATCTTTGCGTACATGGGCATGGGGATGAAGATGAGGAGGATGATGGTGCGCATGGTTGTGATGCTCCTTGTGCAGATGGTGGCATCATCGGATCTCCGACCTGGGTTTTACTCAAAAACATGTCCAAATGCAGAAGTGATAGTCCGAGATGAGATGAGAAGGGCCCTTGCGAAGGAACCCAGAAGCGTTGCCTCTGTTATGCGGTTCCAGTTCCATGACTGTTTTGTGAATGTACGTACGTGATTCATTTTCTTTTTTAAACTGTGATTTGTGTTTGATTTGTGATTTGGTGATGCATGATGGTTCAGGGGTGTGACGCCTCCATGCTGCTTGATGATACACCCAGCATGCTTGGGGAGAAACTCGCTCTCTCCAACATAAACTCTCTCAGATCATTTGAAGTTGTCGATGAGGTGAAGGAAGCCCTAGAGAACGCATGCCCTGGAGTTGTGTCCTGTGCTGACATCATCATCATGGCATCCAGAGATGCTGTCGCTCTGGTTCGTTCTTCCCATTTCTCTCTATCTCTGTTTTACATCGCTTCCTTACAAGTTTCCCTATATTATATTTCATACTTTCCATCAATGAAAATTACTTTATGCATATAAAGTTAACCTAATTATACAAATTTTGATGATGATCTTTTGTATACCAAGATCTTTAAACGTTCGTTCTATTAGTTTAGAAGTTAAACGCGTTAATTAATTAGTAAATTTACAGGGATGAAAGAGATTATGTTAGGAACGTTAAAATTGACTTTAATACAAAGGAGGGTATATGCTACAGTTTCTTATCTAAATGGAAAAAAAGTAAAAGGCTAGATTAAATGCATTTTCAAAGTGTATCTGATAATTAGTTTGCAGTACATTTCAAATCAGATATTAATAGTATTCTTGCGTTCTTTTCCTGTGTCATTTAATGTAATTGGGGAAGGATTAAGCAAAGAGTATGTGTTTTGTTTACTTTGATTGCAGACAGGTGGACCCGATTGGGAGGTGAGGTTGGGACGATTGGACAGCTTGAATGCCAGTCAAGAAGACTCAAACGACATCATGCCAAGCCCAAGAGCCAATGCCACTGCTCTTATTGATCTCTTCCACAAGTACAATCTCACTGTCAAAGACCTTGTTGCACTCTCAGGGTCTCACTCCATAGGCCAAGGTCGTTGCTTCTCCATCATGTTTAGGCTGTACAATCAGTCTGGAACTGGAAGGCCTGACCCTGCCATTGACCCTTGCTATAGGGAAGAGCTTGATCGGCTATGTCCACTTGATGTTGATCAAAATGTGACAGGGAACCTTGACTCCACGCCTCTGGTGTTTGATAACCAGTATTTCAAGGACTTGGTTGCTGGGAGGGGGTTTCTCAACTCTGATCAAACACTTTTCACATTCCCTCAGACAAGGGAGTTTGTGACATTGTTCAGTAGAAATCAAGATGAGTTTTTCAAAGCCTTTGTGGAAGGAATGCTCAAAATGGGCGACTTGCAATCTGATCGGCCTGGGGAAGTTAGGACAAATTGCAGAGTTGTCAATGCTCGCCAGGCTCATTTACTATTTGAGTCCCAACACAACCTCCTCAGTGATAATAAATCAATTTTCGCAATATAAACAAACAGATGCATGTCTCTTCATATTCATGCATTCTATATATGTTGTCCAAGTTTTCAAACTATGAACCCAAGTTCACAATCAAGGTTTGAACCATCTTTGGCTAATTAATTTTGGTATTTCCCAAATATGCAAGCCTCTTGGTCATTTTGTGCTCTTGCTTCCGAGCAACTGTATTCACATATTCCGAGTTTTCAGATTATAAACTGCTGGGTAGTCTGTGTTCTGCGCTAGTAGTAAATGGATTCAATCAATAAGTGAGACGTGCTTTATGGTACAAAATCAGTAAATTTACTAGCAACTATTAGTATGTAAAACTGTAAACAAATTGTTGAAAAATTTCATGGTAATTTATAAATTGATCAGTGATGTATACAACTAAACATCAACTTCGATTGGCAACTTTAGCTGTCACGAAAATTTCTTTTACAATAGGTGGCGAACTCTGGAGGGTAAAATTGATTCAATAGAGGTTCAAAATGAGAGGAACGTTGGTAAAAAAAATTCTAATTTCAGACGATGTTCATATTGCAATGCGTTGGTTACACAATTGACAATTGTTACAAGAAACATGTTTTCCTTCCAACTACAACAAAATAGGAACTGTGAATTGTGTAAATTCTGATTTCTACAGGTTCAATGATGCTACTGAAGAAGATTTTGCATGCACTAAAGACTCAAGTCTAGCTTGTACTCGTGAGCAACATAAAGCTTTGTTAATCAATTCTCCATTTCAGATGCTGAAAGTTTAGGTAATTCTGTTCTCAAATCGAACAAACCCACTTATTTGGATTCTTGATTATGGAACAAGAAACCATGTTTGTTAATTTCAATATTTTAAACAGATCGGACCTATAAATGTCAAAATTCCTATGATGATCAGGTGATAACTAACATATTTGGAACTGATTCTTTCGGAGATAGTATTATTTTCATTGATGTTTTATATATTTTTTCTTTCGATCTTAATTTGGTATGTATTTCTAAATTGACTGTTTCAATTTCTCACAAATTATGATGATAAATCTCATTTTTCTCAGATATATTGTATAAATTTAAAATATGAAACTAGAATCTACATAAGAAATTTTGTCAATACTAACATTAAAATTATTAGATTTGCTAACAATTTTATTTGTAATAATTAAAACCTTTAAAATAAGAAAACAAAACAATATGTTACCATGAATATAAAGATTATGAAGTTTTTTTTTATCTAATTACCATGGAGCTATTGAAAACGTTTTTATACTATAATATGTTATTTACAACATTCACCTTCAAGTTGGTAAATAAATATCAATTATTCCCAACTTGCTACAAGATCTTGTAATATGCTCTTAAAAAGTCTTCTGGTGAAAATGTTTGTTATCTACAATTCCATAAAAATATGGATTGTAATCACTAGGATCCTCTTAAGATTATCTTTGATAAAGTGTTTGTCATCTCAATATATTTGATCCTGTCATTGTTAGACTAATTAAGGATAATAGACATAACAAACAAACTTGATATCAGTACAATTTGATAAAGTGTTTGTCATTTCAATATATTTGATCTTGTCATTGTTAGACTCAATTAAACCAGTACAATCATGTTAAGATTATCTTTAATAAAATGTTTGTCATTTCTTTGATCTTGTCATTGTTAGACTGGATTAAGGGTAATGGTCATAACAAACTTGATATCACTACAATTTGATAAGGATGTCAACCCTTATTTTATGATCATTAAGTATTTATTTCGTCAAGAATCTTTCACACACACCTTGAGCAAAGACTTCAAAAAAGTCAATTTCTTTACTAGAACATGATATTCTATCCTATTTTTTGTTTCTCGAGGTCATCAAACTTTCTATAAGAAACATGTAGCACCCAAAGGTAAAATTTTTATCAGTAACAGAAGTTGCATAAAGATCAAATTGTCTACTTTAGAGTAGCCCATCTGAATAGATCAAGTACATATGTTCAATGGGAGATGAAAATCCTCCTTTTTGAATAAGTAAATCTATCAAGTATTTAATCAGTTTGTTCTTTAAAGTTAAATTCTCTAGTTCATCATATCCTACAGGAATCATTTCAATATGATGATCCTATTACATTACATTGGAATACTTTCTTGACATTGTTAATAATCATATATTTCACAAGAGGATTAAATATATAGGAATAGATTATCATGTTGTTTAGATAAGGTTCAATGAGGACTTTGACATCTTATGCATGTCTTTTCTTCATCTCAATAGTAGAGACCTTGACCAAGTCTTTGACTTCTTATTGTTTCAAACAATTTCAATTCAAGCCTGTGATGTTTGATCTTTATATGCCTCCTTGTAAAGAATGTTAAATGCAATTTCAGTTTATCATACTTTTGTCACAACTTTCTTTCCTTTTAGCTTTCCATGTGTGTGTTCATATATATAACTTGAACTATGTAAGAAAAGAACAATTATTTTATTGATCACAATCACATCAATTACATTATCGTCATTTTTATTTAACTAAAACCTTTAAAATAAGAAAATAGAAAATATACTTCAATAAATATAAAAATTTTATGAAGATTTTTTTTCCTAATTACCATGGAGCTATTGAAAACATTTTTATCCTATAATATATTATTTACAACACTCACCATCAAGTTCAAGTTGGTAAATGAATATATCATTCTCAACTTGCCTACAAGATCCTGTGATATGCTCCATGGGAGTTTTTTTAATGAAAATGTCTGTTATTTGAAATTTTGTAAGGATATAGGTTGTAATAACTGGACCTATGTTAAAAGATTATCTTTGATAAAGTGTTTGTCATTTCAATATGTTTAGTCATATCATTGTTAGACTAGATTAAGGGCAATGTCCATGGCAAATTTGATAATGATGTCAACCCTCATTTTATGATCATCAAGTATAATTTCCATCAAGAGTCTTTCATACACACCTTGACCAAAGACTTTCAAATTTTGTTTCTTCACTAGAACATGATGTTCTATCCTATTTTTTTACTTCAATAGGTCATGAATCTTTCTCTAAGAAATATGTAGTATCCATAGATATATTTTTTTATCAATAATAGTTTGTATCAGTATATATCTTCAAGATCAAAGTGTCTTTTTAGAATAGATCATATAAGGAGATCAACTACATATTTTCTTGAGATATGAAAATCCTTTTTGAATAAGTAACATTTATTCCAAGGAAATACTTAGGTTTTATCTAGTTTTTCATTTCAAATTGGGTAGCCAATTTTTTCTCAAAGTCAAATTCTCTATTCCATCATCTCCTATAGTAATCATGTCATCCACCTATTATATTATATTTTAATAATGAATATATTCTTGACATTATTAATAATCATATATTTCACAAGAGAAATAAACACATAGCAATATATTATTATATTGTTTGTGATAAGGTTCAATCAGGACTCCTACATCTCATGCATATCTTCTCCTCATCTCGAATAGTAGACATCTTGACCAAGTCTTTGGCTCCTCATTATTTCAAAAATTTTCAAACCAAGTTTGGAATCTTTGATCTTTATAAGCCAACTTGTGGATAATCTTAAATGAAACTTCAATTCATCATCATTTTGTCATAACTTTCCTTTCCTTTTTTAATTTTGCATGTGTGCGTATAACTTGAACAATGTAAAAAATAAAAAATAAAAAATTTAATTGTCACAATCAAATCAATTACATTATCATCATCTTTATTTGTAATAATCAAAACCTATAAAATAAGAAGATATAAAACATGCTACAACGAATAAAAAGATTATGAAGTTTTTTTTAATTAACATGGAGTTATTGAAAACATGTTTATCTTAAATATGTTGTTTACAACACTCACCCTCAATTTGGTAAATGAATATCAATCATTCTCAACTTTCTTATAAGATCTTATAATCTGCTTTGAGAAAGCCCTCTAATGAAAATGCTTGTTATCTGAAATTATGTAGAGATATGGGTTGTAACTACTAGGTCCTTGTTAAGATTATCTTTGATAAAGTGTTTGTCATTTCAATATGTTTAGTCCCATCATTGTTAGACTGGATTATAAACAATGTCCATGGTAAACTTTTTTATCACTATACAGTTTCATAAGGATGTCAACCTTTATTTTAAGATTATCGAGTATCATTTCCATCAAGTCATTCACACACACCTTGAGTAAAGCCTTGAAATTTAGCTTTTCACTATAACATATGCCCTATCCCAATTTTTGCTTCTTGAGGTCTTCAAACTTTCTCAAAGAAACATGTAGTACCCAAAGATACAATATTTATCAGTAACAGAACCTGCATAACATAGTTCACATCAGTATATATCTCCAAGGTCAAAATGTCTTTTAAGAGTAGTTCATATGAGGAGATCAAGTACCTGTTTTCTATGGGAGATGAAAATTCTCCTTTTTGAATAAATAACATCTATTCCGAGAAAATACTTAAGTTTTATAAAGTTTTTCATTTCAAATTGGGCAGCCAATATTTTTTAAAGTCAAATTATCTCTTTCATCATATCTTACAGTAATCATGTTATCCATTAAACATGACGAGGCTATTATATTATATTGAAATAACAAATATGTTTTTCACATTATTAGTAATCATATATTCCACAGGAGGATTAAACACGTAGGAATAGATTATTATGTTGTTTGAGATAAGGTTCAATTATAATTCCTACACCTCATTCAAATCTTTTTCTCATCTCGAATAGTAGACATCTTAACCAAGACTCTGGCTCCTCATTGTTTCAAACAGTTTCAATCCAAGCTTGGGATCTTTGATCTTTATATGCCCGCTTGTGGAGAATGTTAAATGAAACTTCAGTTGATCTTCCTTTTGTCACAACTTTTCTTTCCTTTTAGCTTTGCATGTGTGTGCATATATATAATTTGAACTGTGTAAGAAAATAAATAAATAAATAGTTTATTCAGCACAATTGCATCAATTACATTATCATCACTTTTATTTGTAATAATAAAAAATCTTTAAAATAAGAAAATAAGAAATATGTTGCAATGAATATAAAGATTCTAAAGATTTTTTTTCTAATTAATATGAAGATATTGAAAACATTCTTATCTTATAATATGTTACTTACAACACTCACCTTCAAGTTGGTAAATGAATATAAATAGTTCTCAACTTGCCTGCGAGAACCTGTAATCTACAAACCCTATATTGACAATGTTTGTTATATGAAATTTTGTAGGAACATGAATTGTAACCACTAGGTTTCTATCAAGATTATCTTTGATAAAGTGTTGTCATTTTGATATGTTTGATCTCTATCATTATTAGACTAAATTATAGGCAATGTCCATGGCAAACTTGTTATCACAATACAATTACTTAAAGATATCAATCCTTTATTTAAGAATCAAGTATGGTTTCATACACTTTGACCATAGACTTGAAATCTATCTTCTTCACTAGAACATGATATTATATCCTATTTTTTGCTCTCCAAATCATTGAACTTTAAATTTTTATCAGTAAGAGAACTTGCATGGCATAGTTTGCGATGTATATCTTCAAGATCAATTTGCTTTTCTTGAAGAGTAACTCATATGAGAAGATGAAGTACATATTTTTTATGGAAGATGAAAATTCTCCTTTTAATTAAGTATCGTCTATTTCTAGAAAATAATTAAATTTTATTACGGTTTTCATTTCAAATTAGGTAGCCAATATTTTCTTTAAAGCTAAATTCTCTCATCATCTTCTATTGTAATCACGTCATCCACATACTGTAGTAGTAATGTAAGTTGACATGTAACAAAATGTTTTATGAATAAAGTATGATTTCCTTGGCTTTACTTATATCCTAAAGAAACCATTACTTTTGTAAATATCTCAAACCCTGCTCTTGGAGACTTTTTAAAGACCATATAGGGTCTTATTTAAAAGGCATATCTTATTCCTTCCACTCTAAGTTTCAAATTTGAGAGGATCTCCATGTTCACTTCTTCTAAATCTCCATGAAGAAAGACGTTCTTCACATCCAACTAGTGTAAGTTTCCTCTAAAAGGAGTTGTTATACGTAAGATCAAATCAAAATTGTTCATCTTTACTATAGTAGAAAAAATTGTTAGTTTCTTTCTAATGCTCCATCTCCTCTCTCATAACTTAAATTCAATGTTCACTTCTAATGATTTCTTATATTGAGTCAGGAATTTCTATGGCATCAATGACAACATTAAAGTTTTGATGTATGCTAGAGATATTATTAGTACAGATATATTGAGAAATAGGATATTTAACATATGATCTATATCTCTTTCTCAACATTCTTAGTAATACTTATCTCCTTATTATTCTTATTATTTCAAGGCTCTTCACCTCCAGTCATACATCATACAACTCTTCTTACTCTGAAATCAAAGTGGGTTGTCTTTTTTTATATTTTTTGTAAAGAATTTGTCTTCTCTTTCTTCACTTTAGGTTTGTTCAATCCTATTTATGGTGACTTCATAACTTAGATCTTGAGCATACTAGACAGATGGATAAGGTAATGACAAGAAAGAGAACCCTTTCGCTTCTAATGTTTTCTCCCTTAAGTGTAGAGATGACAAAAAAGGATTCTATTTCATGAGAGTTGAGATACATGATGGTAAATGCACAACAATTATAAGGACAATAACATTTGTAAGACTTAACAAGATAAATTTGACATTAAAGGAGTAGAGATAACAAAAGACAAAATAAACTCAATAGAACTAATGTTATTTAATATATAAGTGGGTAACCTGATGACAATATGTGACACACAACTAATGTAGTTTGTTTCCACTAGGTTTTAAGTATATACATTAGAAAATAAGGGCTTTGACTACTTTTGGAAGACACTGATTCTTCCTTCTGTAACTTTGTTTTACTAGTTTTGACAAAAATTTGGAAAATTCATAATTTACATATTCAGTATCATTATCAGACCTAATTCTTTTATGTATTTTCTAATTGATTTTGGACAAGACAGAAAAAATTAACAAAGATTTGAAAGACCTTAAATTTTATTTTTATAATGTCTATCCATGTGACACAAATGACACAAATACAATCATCAACCATCAATGAAATTAACAAACCATTTTGTTCTAGAAATAAATTCTAAAATATGTTCCTAAGCATTAGAATGAATCAAATCAAATGAGAAATTACTCTTTCTAATATAGATGTGATAAGATGCATGATAATGTTTTGACAATTGACAAATATAACATTTTAAATAATCAACGGACTTTTATAACAAAGAAATATGAGAGAATAAGGATTTTATAAGGTTGAAAAAGGGATGCTCAAGTATCTTACCATGAAAATATATTTACAAACTTGTTCATGTTTCTTTTAATGTTGCTTGTGGGCTTATGAATTTTATTTTTTTATTTTTTATTATTAAATTCCAACCAATTCAATACAAGTCACTCGCTCCTTAAAAGTTTCAAATTGTCTTCATGGTGACAAGGTCTTGAAGTACACAATAAAAAGAGAAAAAAAGTTAATAAACAATACAACTTTGTAAATTTTTAATAAAAATAAGATTACTAGTGAGTTGTGATAATATAAAAATCTTTCAATATAATAAATAATCTAAAATTATATTCTTAAATCCATATATTGGTATATTATTTCCATTTGTAAGTAGAGTTATTTTCTAATATTTTTTCCTACAAATTAAAAGGTTTAGACAAAAGAGACATATAATTAGTTGCTCCTAAATCATCAAAATTTCAAACACTTTGAGAAAAAATGTTAATGATATTAAATGCATCCTTACCTTTTGTAACTTAGATATAGAAAGAGAGGACTTGATCATTAATCAATCATTGTTTTCAAACAATTAAGTTTCTCTTTAAAAGTTTTCATATCAAAAATTAGAAAAAATACAACAAATAATCTCTTGACACTTTGATTTGTAATTCAGCTAATCTGTTTGGTGAAAAAATTCAAATATATTTAAATCAAACTATGAATTGACTCAAATTCAAGAAGTTAAATAAGACATAATGAATTGACTCAAACTCAAGAAGTTGTGACAAATAAAACATACATTTTTAACTCATCACTAATTTCAAAAATAATGGTGAACAAGCTATAAAAATGACGATATGTAATAATATAGTGAACATAAAACTTTTAAAATCAAGAATTTTGATACTAAATTGAACTGTGTAAAAATAATAAATAGTAATTTTATTCAATCAAATTTAGATTCTCATCATTTCTGTTTATAATAATCAAAACCTTTAATATAAGGAAATGAGAATATGTTAAAATAATTTTTCTAGATAACTCAGAATATTTGTATTATAATAATGTTATTTAGAACAATATTTTATGTATATATTAAAACAGAAAGAAAACACTAATTATTTAAGTTTTTTCTCTTTCTTACTTTTCCGTGCTTTTTTGGCAACCTTTTTCCTTTATGATGGAAAATTTTATTTATTGACATCCATTGTGAAGTGATTGAATGTTTTTTTCCTTAAATCAATTGAAAGTTAAACTGAAACTGAGTGAAAACCTTCAAATAATTATCATCGTAGAAATAAATAAAATGAGGATACCGGATCTCTACTAAAAGACAAAATTCATTCAAATCTCGTGAATGAAAAATAAGAAAAAACGTCTTTACTTATACGAATTCATTTGACTCAACTCAAATTACTCGAACAAATGTGACTCCTAATAATGCGGATACCAAATTAGTACTTTTAAATACTTAAAAACAGTCTTATTTGAAAAATTGGGTGCAGCGAACATTTTCGCAATGGTAATAATAATATTTGTCTACTCAAGAGTTACGACCACAAGCTGAAGTGAACCTCAACAGTAATAAAAACAAAACCTGTCCTTAGAGTTTCTGTCCGAACATGACTTCTTAAATCTTAACCTAACCACACTATTTCCATGAGCATTGACACTCCGAACAGTAATTTACTTTCATCTAACAACTGAAAATAATATTATTCTATTAAAATATAATATTTTATTATAAAAAGCAACATGAAATGGATGTAAATTTTGCACAGTAGTGTCAATATATTTTCTTTATTTTTATTATGCTAACGGTCAAATCATACATAACGGAATTCAAATCCTTCTGTACAAAAGAAAATTTACGACAGACTTTATTATTTCCAAACCAGTCACAGTAATAAGGACTTTTCTGAATACACTTTCCCGAAGCCCTAAGAATGAAATATAACATAGCAAGAACAAAAAAATAAGAAATAATAATCCAAATTATGCAAAATCACTATAGACTAGCAACATACAACAAAAGCTTTACATAGAGTAGCCGTCCCTTAAAACATGTTGCCTGGAAAGATTTTCTGAAATCTCCCATCACATTAAATGTCTCCAAGCACGGGATGTTGCACAAAATGTACAATCTCAGCAGTAACCTACTAATACATGAACAATAGAAGCAAGTTACCCTAACAAATCCAAAAGGGGTGGCTGCTCAGCGTGTGACTTAGTGTGAGAGGACCTAGTGGTTGACGCAGCTCCCCTCCCTCTTCCTCGTCCTCTACCCACTGCAGATGATGGGGGGGGTGCGAGTTTAGGCGCAATGTGTTCATTCTTGTTGGAAGAAAATATTGATCCTAGATCTGTTGCTGTTGACTGAACATTATTGTATGAAACATTCGATGATGGAAAAGCTTGACTTTGTTTTAGGAACCCAAGAGAATTCTGAGGCCCAAGACCACTATTCAGGCTACCCACAGTGGAACTAGTCCTTGAGTTCAAACTAATGGAATCTGCAGAACTTTGGGAACTAGCGGACCAACTCATGCTAGTTTGGGGACCAATATTGCTTGAAGTATTTGTCATTGAATTAAACCCAATGTTTAGTGGCATTCCTGAAGTACCATTGATGGGTATTCCAGATCCAGCTGATACTGAGCCATTAGGACGTGGAGGCCAATCAGCAAAAGGATCATCAGGTTCAAGATTTAACGTGGACGAAGTTCCTGCTCCTATTGTCTGCTTCTCAGTATCACTAAATTGTGGGGTAACACCAGGAGATGCCCGAGGTGGCCATTCTACATCTACTGATGGGCATGACTTGGTTGTTTGCTGAGCAGATAAAGCGGCTATGGACAAATGCTTTTGCAAAGATGTTACTGGACCCACAGGGCTGCCTGCCATAGATGGACTCGCTGCATCAATAGAATTCTCGGTAGAAGAGGCAGTGTGCTTTGTTTTGGGACCCCAATCTTCATCCCAAGAGGAGCTGCTTTTTGTTGAAGCAGGCACAGAACTGCTGCTTGTCCGCAGGGCTTCAGATTGAAGACCATTATTAACCACGGGAGACCGTTTTACCTCTGGCATTCCAGAATCAGTCACAGCCACTCCTCGCTTCTCTTCTATTTTGCTGTACAAACCAAACAATTCAAAAAAATCAGAGAAGTTTGTCAGAGATCAAGAACAGAGGGAAAGACAAAGAAAATGTAGAAGTTAGAGGGTGTGAAAAATTAAAGAAAGAATACTGGAGCATATCCTTGACAAAGAGCATATATTTGGCAAACTGTTGGACATTCAATTGTTGAGCAGACAGGAGGGGCATAAGCAATGGAAGAACATGCTCAGCTACAAATTCTACTCCGTACTGAACACGAGAAAACAAAACTTAGGTATTACTCCAAATATCATTGATCATAGCAGTTGATAATAAGAAAAAAATGATGATTCGTGTCAGGCACATCATTTGAAATATCACCTGCTTGAAAATAGAATTTGCAACCCCCAGGGTACACATAAGGGTTGGAGGGGAACGGTCAACAGCAGTACAGCGTTGAATTGTTTGCAAGATGTCCAAGACAGAATGTTTATCAAGTCGGTTAACCATGTCTCCTAGGCACAACAACGCGTTGACTCTAACCTATCAAGCAAAAGAGAGAAATACAGACATGTCTGCATATAAGGTGAAAAGACCAGCATATTTACACAATGTCAAACTCAGATCTTACCTCCGATTGGAGGTAGAAAAGAAAATAACAAACACATGTAGCTGAGTAAAACAAAATCACATCTAACAATCTCCTAATTCCGAATGCATATCAGATACGTGTTTGTAAGGTTATGTACAAAACTTGTAAGAAAACAAAAGGCTTCTAACCTGTCAAAGATAAGCCTACAAACAGAATAATAGGTTTCTAAAACAGTTGAAGTTAGTAGTAGCAACTCTCAACATTAATGAGAAAAAAAAATGGGATTATGTGGCCGAAACAGGGGTACCGCAAAAGCATCACTCACAGACCAGCACAGCTCAAAATTTGAACACCCAAAAACAAATTAGCACACTCACAAACCAGAATGCAACAACAGAGGAAGGTTGTTGCAGTCACGGAATCCAATCAAGAATAACACTCAAAAATCACCCATGCAGAAATAGAGGTGCCAGAAATCAGTCCCCTGTCACCGATCCCAGAACCCATCCAGAGCACAAAATAATGTTCATAACGCAATTTGAAATAAGACAATAACAAAATAAACAGTATTGACACCGGAAAATTCATATGTTAAATGAAGGAAATATGTGGAACATGAAAAATATGATATGAAACTTTGAAATGCTAATAACTACCATTTAATTAAATAACAACTATACAGTCAAAGAAGGATCTAATTATTCTGATTTAGGGTTAGATGCTAAAAAGACACACCATATATATACCCTAAAACACACACATACACACATATATATACATATGTATATATGAATATGTGTATATATATACATATGTATGTGTGTGTATATATATATATATATATATATATATATATATATATATATATATATATATGTGTGTGTATATATATATATATATATATATATATATATATATGTATATGTGTGTATACATATATACATATACATATGTATATATACGTATACGTATACATATGTATGTATCTATATATGTATATGTATATGTA
>Ga0209489_103454_pt1 | contig 30772 bp, 15 predicted proteins | sample SiratrowhiteBW_FD_187527 | JGI IMG/M metagenome (GOLD analysis project Ga0209489, IMG submission 187527) | Root nodule microbial communities of legume samples collected from California, USA - Siratro white BW (SPAdes) (version 2) | ecosystem: Host-associated > Plants > Roots > Nodule | place...
CAAATGATTATCTAGAAAGCTAAGTAAAAAAAACAAAATAGAATATAAAACTAATATTTGCACATTTTATTTAGATATGTATGCATTTATACGTGTATATATATATATATATATATATATATATATATATATATATATTTAATAAATAACTAAAACTAACAAATGAATCTTGACCAATCGAAAGAAAGGAAAAGTAATATATAGTGGTGTGTGCACTACGGGTAATAAAACGTGAATGAGAAAAAAAAAACTATAACTATACAATATTATAACTATATGCTAAATTATACATATGCAATTTTCAAGATAATAACAAATAAAAAAAATTAGGTCAAAATGATTTCGAAAACATATAATGCCCCAACTTTTTATTCTCATTCTCATCCTAAATTGGAATTGGGATTTATTAAGGTAAAGGACCAAATGCAGGATAAGCCGTGCATAGTAAAACAACATACCCCATCTCAAACATCCCAATTTTTTAACACGTGGCTCCAACATCCTTCTATTTGAGAGTGTGTTTTCCCTAGATGGGATTATGATTTAAGGTATGCCCAAACAGGAGATAGCGACGATGATGTTAGCGGCAGAAGAGGAAACACCATAAACCAAAGGCAGTGAGTTATGTTTTTCGGATTTATAAGATTTTAGTGATTTTGGTTGATTTGGTTCTAAATTTGGACTCGTGGATAAATTTGGGGATTTGTGATTATTTCTTGTTTCTGAGATAGTAATGTTATTATATATATTTTTTGGAGAGCTATCAGATCAAAGATGCAAAAATGCAGCAATTAAACAATACTAAGATCAGTGCCAGTAATAACACCGTAATCATGTCAGTAACAATAATCTTCCCACAGCACATTTATAGTAGTTTATAGAATCATTCAAATTTAATTTAACAATATTTACAAACTAATTACCTATTCATACTATACAATATAAAATAATATACATCAAATACAGTCAGAATTGGTATGAAATTAAAGACAAAGAGGAGAACTATCACAAAATAAAAGGTACGAAATTAAAGACAAAGAGGAGAACCATCACAAAATAAAAAGGGAAGATACATACAGAGCAAATACAAATACAGACAGAAAAATTGGTACGAAATTAAAGACAAAAGGAGAACCATCACAAAATAAAAGGTAGGAAATTAAAGAAAAAAAGAAAAACCATAAAAAAAAATAAAAGGGGAAAATATGAACAAGTTGAAGACTTCCCACTTAGCCTTTTTTTTTGCTTTTTTTTTGTGATTTTTTCTTTCAATCCCTCTCTCAGAGTTGTATATCCTGAACTATATTATTGATTTTTTTTTCACAGAACCACATCATATTTTTCTCTCTAAATTTCTAAGTATCTCTATATATTCTCTATATCTCTCAATTTCTGTGTCTTCCTCCCTTGAAAATAAAATCAGTTCTTTATAATTTGTTCTGTTAATCCCTTCATCCCCTCCATAACATTCTTAATTAAGAATCAATTATTCTATGAAATAAAGTAGATAGAATAAAGTATAAAAATAAAGTATAAAAGGTATGAAGAAGAGGAATAGTATGAAGAAGGGGAACAGGTGATTGTAATAAGTGTGAAGAGGTAAAAAGAAAAAAAAAAACAAAAATATATTTGTAATTCTTAATCAAGATTCTTAATAATAAGAAATAAAATTTTTCAGAATTAAAAGGTATTTTTCAGAATTAAAAGGTATTAAAGTTACATAATGACTTGAATGAGAACCTTAGTGTTTTATGTGTCAAGCACAAATAAATAAGGTTTAAACAATAACCTTTTTATTTCTAATAACCTCTTAGTAAATTAGAAAACATTTTTTACTTTTATTTTTATCAAACTGAATCAGAACTATCTTTTATATATGAACCTCCCTCTTCAATTGGACTCACCTAATTTTTTTATTCAATTTATTTTAAGACAGATCTAATACTTTTTTGTTATTTTATCATTTTTTTACAAATTTCATTTTATCTTATTTTTTATTATTATTTAATCAAACTTTATTTATAAAGTCAAAGTTCCTTTTATTATTTATTCTAAATGGCAAACAAACTAAATAACATATTTTAAAAAGTTTTAATTTCTTATTTTTATTCTTTTATTTTATTTTTTTCCTTTTTTTTTATTTACAAAAATAATTTTTATTTGTCCGGACGAAATTAGGTGTTGACACCCAACATTAAGAATGGATGTTATACGCAATCAATACGTTGAAACCTATTCCTAGTATTCCAATATATTGATTATTTTCATCTAGGTCAGAAACTTAAAAATACTTCTTTGTTAAATTCAAGAATAAAAATTAAGACTTATTGATAAGATAAAATCTAGCAATAAGCGCAAGATGAAAATACCAATAGAAACTGAATATTATATATAAATATCACCAAAATAAAAATGATTTCAAAAGATTACATTCAATCCCAAAGATGAAGAATTAGTTACCCGTGGTAGCCATTACAACCCAAGAAAAGAAAGATTGCGAGAGAAGAAGAGAACTGGTGCTTTGCTTTCGTCCCTGTCGTTTGTCGTCGTTCCTTTATGTTTCCTTCTGCTCCAAAAAACTAAAATTGTCCTCTTAAACTCGTTTGTTTTGGGCCTAGGTTAACTGACTTTTTTTTTGGCTTTTTTATTTTAAACTTTTTAGTTATTTTCTTCATGAATCTTCCAATCTCTCATTTTCTTCATTTTTTTATACCTGAAATTTTACAATAATTGAGATCAAATGATTTTCTTTAACTCAGGACTCAAAATCTAAATTTAGATAAAAACTCTCAAATTGGGGGTAATTACTATCTTAAAGAACACTTAAGCCCACAAGTACTCAAATTTTTTTTATGTATAAAAACACTCAAGATTGACACTTATCAGTATTTGATGGTATTATTAAACATTTTCTTATTAATGAAAAGATGAAAAACAAAATTAGTTCATTTTTTGTATCAATAATGAATCTTAAATATTATAAAGATAATATTTTTGTTTTTTTTTTAATTTTTATAATGTATTTATTTGAATGAGTTTTTTCACACTTGATGGACTGAAACATTCTTAATAAAATCTAAGATGTGAAGATGTTTGTTGGAAGACTTGTCCTCTTCCCTTCTAATTTTTGTATTAATTTATTTTAATGTTAGACTCCTCTTTAGAATAATATTTTGAAATATATAATAATTAATATTTTTAATGTACTATACATGTATTTATTAAGATACCAGTGTGAAAATAAATGTTTATTAATTAAGAAGTTTAATTTTATTGTCGACCCTCTTTTTAGGGAAATCAACCTTGGTAATGATTTAGGAGATGTGTGTCATATAAGAGGATTTTGATATACATTACATCCGAGTGATTTGTATTCAGAATAAAAATACAAAAAACGAAAATATAAAATTCATTTCACAACCTACTAAAATAAATTAGAACTCGTGTTTGAACTAAAAGTGAGCACATTCTTACAAAAGTTATGTAAAATGGGTTTTTATAGATTTTCTAAGTTTTTTTTTAAATATTAATTTTTTACTTAGGTGATGTTATATTGTCACTCATTTTATATAAAATAACAATTCTGTTAATTTAATAGTTAAATTATAATTTTATACTATTATAATTATTTATATTAAACTAAATAATAAAATAATTAATGTTTTAGTATAAATTATGTCAATTTTAATATAAAAATAATATATCAGATAATTTTATATCAATATAAATTTTATAAATATAAATTACGAGAAATAAACTTTCAATTTAATTATTAGTTTAAAAATCATGAGTTTAATTAAAATACATTAAAAGGTATAATATTTAGTATAATTTATTTATTTTCCTTATAATTTTATCTGTCGCCTTTAAAAAATAATAGCAGTATATATTGGTCTCCAATTTTATAAACGTTACTACAATAAAATAATATTTTTGTTATATAATCTAGTGAAAATATATGCAGTAATGCGTGGCCTGTTTATATTTATATTTGTTATTTTATTTTATTGAGTTAAAATTTAATATTATAATATTTTTATTATTTTACATATTAATATTTATTTAATTTTTAAATTTAATATACTTTTTAATGTATATATATTATTTATATAATTTAGTTATTTAATTTTTTTTGTTAGATTTAAGATATTATATGTTAAATTTAAATTTAAGGTAAAAGGATGTGAATCAATCAATTGGAGAGAAAACAAATGAGATGTAAAAAAATAGAAAAATAAAAAATGTAGAAAAAACATGAGAAATGAAAAAAAAAATCAGTTTTAACTGTAATTTGAAAGGAGATAAGATAGAAAAAATAAAAAATAATTCTACATAAATTAAAAAGTATATTAAAAAAAATATATAAAAAAGAATGAAATCTCAAATAGTTATTTATAAAGTAAATATTTAGTTGTCTACTAACTCAACTCCTTCTTTGGAAGTTATTGCGACTGGTTAGTGTATTTGTGCCTTAATTTAAACTAGCCTGCATAGTAAAGACCGAAGACCTAATTGTTTATTTTGGGATGAAAACCAAGAACATTTTATTAATTAGTACTGATTATAATAGACATTAATGTTAATTTAATTGAAAAATGAACCAATCTTCTTGGTGCCTTCATCCAGTAGTTGAAAGTTTTCTTTGGTTGCAGTAATCAAAATTATAGGATCATTGACCAACGAATTGAATTGGTCTAAAATTTGACTATTCCATTATATGTATATCTTGCTACTCAAGAAAAACCTATTTGATTTAGGATATATATTTAATGATATACTTAATATTAAAACTCTCACAAACTTACTAAACTTGAGTACATTCATCTAATCCTATACCTTATATGTTATTTGAGACAATCTATAAATACTTTCTAGGTCTAAAGAAATAATAAAACAAAAATACCGTGTCATATTGGATATAAGATGCTCTTGCTAAATATATTATATTCACAATATATATTAGTGAAAAGTCTTTATGTTTTTAAGAAATAAACATAAAAAGGAGTAATAATAATTATAAGAAAAAAATAGTAAGCTATTCATAGTGAGTGCGGTTAAAGTATGTGAGTGTTGGTGAGTATAAATAAAATTATGGTACAGAAATAATAATGATAGTTATTATATTAAAAAGTAAACTAAAATCTTATCCGAAAACAAGTAAACTAATAATGAAAGTTATAAATTATCTCCAAAATATTTGATGATTATATTAATTGATTATACTTGCTTAAAACTGTAAACATTTTAGTGTTTTTACATTGCTATCTAATTACAATTATTAATATTACAATCTTTATCATAGCTGTATATAATTAATGAAACTTCCTTTTCGTTTTTTTTATTTAGAGTAAATACTCTACGTATTGATGTGTAAATTCTTTTTATGATGTTATTAAATTCCAATTATTATATATGGGCAGTTTATATCTTTCAATTAATTATCTTAAAAATCACATCTATGATATTCTTTTTAAAGTTTAGTTTGTTTTTAAATTAAGTAAAATCAAAGTGTTTTTATTTTGGTATTTGTTTTCTTTTTAGTTCTTTTAAATTTAGATATCACTATTTTGAATGTCTAAATATTATATGTGAATATTCATTAAGTGTTTATATATTATAAAATGTCAAATGTCTATCTAAGAAATATCCATTAGTATTGTGTTAGAATAATAGCAGCATGTGAAATCTTTAAGATATATAAAATATATGGTATTTATCTATTTCGAAATGAAGGTTAGAGATTAAATTTAGTGATTTTAAATTTTATATTAATAAAAATTAAGAAAAAATTTTACAGAATTAAATCTAAATTTCACATATTTTAACAAAAACTACAAAAATCATTTCAAAATTTATAAAAGTGAAAAGTAAAGAATTTTTTTTATGAGAATGATATAACCAAAACTTATTCTTTTTACCTATACTAAATATATATTTAATTTTCTTAATTATACGTATTTTACTTTTATACTGATAATTCATAGAAATTAAACTCTTCTAATTTTTGTATCTTACTTTTACCCTACAAATTTTGTTTTAATTTAATGCGTCAACCCATAAATAAAAATTATGTGTCAAAACAATATTTTAATTTCTAATATGATAAAAAAGAAAAATGGATTAAAGTATTCCTTTTTATTTTTTATATATTTAAATAATGGTAGTATAATATTGAGCATGTATTCTTACTAAACTTTATAGCTGCGATTCAATATTTGTAGCTGCAATTTATGATTTATTTCTTTTATATATTTTTAAATTCTTATACGTTAAAGATTTTATATTTATTAGAGATAAGACCTTTCAATAATTTATAAGTAGATGCAAATCTCATCTTACAAGTAGTTCATTTTGTAAAGTTAAATTAAACTTAAACTCCACTTCTTATACTAAAAATTATAAACATCGTCATTAAAACTAAAAAAATTGTAGTGCTTTAATGTTAACCAAGACTTATGCTTATCTTTAACACATGAATTATTTATTGTACTTAATTTTTTCATCACTAACTAACTTTATATTAATTTTATTGTAGATATGTTTATTTTATTTCGAGTCATATTGTCTCCCATGTCTTTTAATATCTTTTTATATCTTTATGTTTGGCATATATTGTATTTATGTAGCCACTTATTGTATTAATTAAATGATGCAATGTGATTTTAAATTAACTATTGGTTATAGGTTCGTATTTTTAATGTCCAATTGCCTTCAGTATTTAATTGAACTTATAATAGTCTCATCCACGTCAAAAATATATTTGGTTTCTTTAGAAGTTATTTATGTCTATATAAAAAAAAATATGATATCTATGTCTCGTATTACACTATGATTTTATTTACATTTGACCATCGTATATTTTTCATAAGTAATGAGATATAGCATGAGTTCACCCATCATTTTTCTTTTTTATCCAGCCATATATTATATATATAATTGAAAAAGTAGAGCAACAGAGCTGTATAAGGCTGCGATTGTCCCCTCCATAAGATTTTTATGCTATGTGGTGCATTTTATTTTCATAGGACCACATGAACTACACTATATGTATGAGAAATGGACAAAAATCAAATATAATCTTATTCAAAAGATAACTCCTACTTTTTTTACCTTTCAAAAGCATTGGAACAAGTCAAACCAAGCCGTCTTTAGATTCTTTTCCACCATATTCATTCTCTCTTTCTCTAATTTCATAGCACATAGGCTCCAAGTTTACTTTAATTTTATGCGGAGGTTTTTCTTTCACATTCAGATTCAAAGTCACATATTAGTATTCCATTTGCGAACTTTGATTGATATGATTCCACATTTAATGCCACAACCATCAATTGCCTTCACGAATTAATTAATGAAGCCTATCAGTTAGTGCTGAAGTTTGCATCAAGAGCATCTTTGTGTACGAATCTTCTCTACCATATTCAAAACACCTAGTTGTGAAGCACCTGAAGACATGCTTACATACTTTAATATATATGAACTTGACTTTCAGATTTCAACTTGAGTTAATTTAGAAACTGCATAAATCCTCAGGTTCTTTTTCTGTCTCATAACTTATATTAAGATGCAACCACTCCCCCAATGGTTTAGTGGCATTAGCCTCTAGGCTTTAAGGGAGTGATGTTGGCTTGTAATTTTATACACACAACCCTAAACCTAAAGTAGAATCCAATGCTTTCATAGGTAGGGAATTAAGAAGGAAAAACAAAACAGAAGAGGAAATAATTCTCTCCACGATTCTTAAAAGAGACAAAGCACACTTCCAAAAAAGGCCAATCCAGTGACAAATTCATTGTTCATGAGTAATGATAGGCTTTATGCCCTAGCTTCATTGTCCCATGATTCTCATTCTCTTGAGGCACCAACAATCACTAATTGTCCACTAAACTGGTGGAGTTGATGAAGATTAAATAGAATGGTATGAATTCACGTTCATGAAGTAAATGACACGATCTAAGTCCATCACTATAATTATGTTTAGATTAAAGTTTAGAGAGTAGTTCTTTTACAAATTTTAATAATGCAGAATTTATGATTTTGACCCTGATACAATGCGTCCTTTCATGGTCAATAAGCTTCTAAAAACAAATTTGAAGAGTTTATTATTGGAGAAAATGTCAACACGTCTCAATTATTAAGTTGCTGACTTTCTTGGTTTGCCTTTTTCAGTTGCTTTGGAAGGCCTTGCCGAATGGAATCTAAGTTGTGTATGCACCCAGGTTAGGTTTCGATAGAAAACTCTCGCACCTTATCTCATGGACCTTCAAAAACTCTTTAAAACTATCAGTTTTATAAAATGGTATATAAAAAATGTAGCATTGGGTTGGCATCCATCACATGTTCTTCTAGACAAATTCTTCCTCCACCCTAATACACGCTTCCTGCACCATAATACAAATATTTTAATTCCATAAATACCCCAGCACACCCATCCAGTTCATAACGTAAAAAAAAGAAAACCGGATGACATCCCATCCGGATTTTATTTTAACATTTGTTTCCAAATCTTTGATTAATCCTTAAAACAAGCAATAAGTAAGTAATTTTTGGTGTTTATTAGCAATTAGTAAGTGATATTGCTGATTAGAGTAGTTGATTTGGGATTTAGGCGTTGTCGACGACGAACAGAACAATTTTCCGATTTGATATATGAGAACCGGATGGGTTCCATCCGGTTCTCATTTTGATTTGGAAATGAGAACCGGATGGCAGCCCCATCCGGTTGTCATTTCAAAATCAAAATGACAACCGGATGAGTATGCTATCCGGTTGTCATTTCCAAATAAAATGAATTTTTTTTAAATGACAACCGGATGGGGGTGTCATCCGGTTGTCATTTTATTTTGAAATGACAACCGGATTGGATGCCATCCGGTTGTCATTTTATTTTGAAATAACAACCGGATGGGAGTGTCATCCGGTTGTCATTTTTTTTGAAATGTAAACCGGATGGGGATGTCATCCAATTCTTATTTTTTTTCCTATATAAAGTGGATAGGATCAGTTATGAAATTAAAAATTTATATTAGGGTGCAGGAAGAAGATATTAGGGTGCAGGAAGAATTTGTCGTTCTTCTAATAGGCATATCAAAGAAACTGATATGATAGGTTGATGTTCAATTGGAAACAAGTGAATGACAAGCTCATAAAAAAAAAAGTGAATGACAAAAATACACCTTTTAATTATCTCTTTTCATTTTTCTTTTTAATCCAACCAGAACAAGATAACATCTATTGGCTCAATTAAACTCTGTTAAATAAATTTAAGCCTTTTGGAGCAATAATTTAATTAAACATATACTAGTATTTTGGTTTATTTATTGTATAAGATAAGCGATTTTTTATATATATTAAATTTATAATAATTTTTAACATATATATATATATATATATATATATATATATTTTGAATTTATAATCAACAATTTAAATTGTAATATAATATCATTTTTAGCTATTAAAAGGCAAATACCTAAGAAAAAAGAGAGTAGTTTAACATGTTGGGCAGAAATTTATTTTGGTTGGTTATAAAGGTAAAGTTTAAAATAAATCTCCAAAAGTAAAAAACAGTTAAAAAATGTAAAGAAAAAAACAACTCTAAAATTAAAATAAAAACTAAAAGTTTCATGCTATAAATTGTACTTTATAAAGCAATCCATGGAAGAGATTTTACATTATACTTTTTTGTGTGAAAAGGGAAGTATAATGGTATCTTCACCAATTGAAAAATATATAAAACAAAGACCTGACTGTAGCTGCAATGAACATCTTTGTTGTTCTGTTTAAAGTCATCATTGCTGGTTAAATAAAGTGTCTCCAGAGTCATACTGTGATGATTATCATCATAGCACTCTTACCACACAGCAATTGGAAATTGCGAAGCTTTTGTCAAGGTAGTTAAGGTGCAATTAAGATTACAAATAATTAATTTCCCTTGGTTCCGCAGTTGCAATAGTGTGAATATACTTTATGGCTATCTCAGTTGTTAACTTTTTTTTAATTAATCATTACATTTACACTTTGTATGCAATTCAGAGGAACCAAATTCTTTACCATAAAAAGAAGAACCAAATTCGCAAACTCTTAGGTACTCAAAACAGATAAAGCTGGAGACTGCACAATGATTTGCCTGTGACCCGTCCATGATTACAGGAATTACTAAAACGTAGCAGTGTAGAGTAATATGCTGCAGAAGGTTCAGAAATGGGAGAAATAAGAACTTTATAGTGGTTAGCATAGATGTAGGGAAGAGAAAATGTAAATAAAGTTCGGATCATAACTAATATATCTGCCTTAAGTGAAAACACAAATCTGAGTTTATTATTAGACCAAAGATCCTATGGTGGCTCTTTCTCCCTCACAACACAAACTATACCATACAGCAAGTAGCAAACATTGTACAAGAAAGCAAAGAAACTGCAGATGAACTGTGCATGAATTGAAATCTCGTACACATTGGAGATCAGCCGGTGGTAAAAGGAATCGGAAATTAACACATGTATGTCCAATGCGGCTTCAACATCCCACTTTATCTCAACGTAAGGGTGATACTGTATTTTCCTTCTTCTAGTCTAATTGCTTTAGATATGAATTACCTGTCATCAAAATTTAACTGTGATAAGATAATAAGGAGTCAACAAAAAATCAAAAGGGATCATAATCATTGAACACTAAACATATTGAGCATAAACTTCAAGCATAACATTGACGATTCATTTGATGTTTCATTAGTTTTTTGAAATCTTACCCGGTCTGAGGTAGCTGCTTACAATTGAGTAATTGGTGAGACCGAGGATGGCTTTGCAAGTAAGAGGAACCACTTGTAATACCATTTTCATCTCCTCCAAACTGTTCCGAGTAACTGGAAGCAGGGGGAGACCATACTGGAACTACACCTCCATCCCGTTCTCTCCTGGTACCACTTGAAGATTCTACGGCAGAATCTTCAGCTACGTTTCTCAGCTCCATTGGAGTATTGTATTGTACTTGTGTATTCCTATGAGCAGTCTGCAAGATCCGTTCGTTCGATGTAACTGCTGCATTCTGTTGTGCATCTACATTTATTGGCACTTCAGCTCTGCTGCTCTCTTCTGCTGAGTTTCGAAGATCAGAAGTAGTTTCTTCCTCTTCGACTCTCAGCAGGGTGGAAGTGATGCTTGGAACCATTTGATCCAGGTAGCGCCGAGCAACAGGAAGGGGATTGTTCCTAACAGGTTCATGAGTTTCCTCCATTTGCGTGTCTTGTGGAAAAGCAGCAGGAATTGATTCAGAGTCTCCGAGTCCTTCCTCAGTTCCATTTTCCACTGCAGCTCTTGAAGCAGCCTCTAGTTGCCACATTTCTAATAATGCCTCTTGTAATCTAGTTTTTGCTGCATCTATTCCCACAATTGGAAGAGGATAGTTGGATCCTAGCTCAATTCCAGCAGCTTGCAGCACTGATTCTGGTGCATTCCAAGGATGATGTATCCACTCAGTAGGTAATCTTGCAAGTTCTGGCAGCCAGCGTCGCACATATTCTCCATTCGGGTCGAATTTATAGCCCTCAAACTACAAAATCCAACAACTAAAATCAGTGCATCTATTACCAGAAAGTCTATCAATTTTCAACATCCAAATTGCTGACAACAGGACATACTAAAAATCAATGTTACCAATAACAATCACAATCTCAAAATTCAATCGTATTGATTCTATACAAGGTGGAGCAAAGGAAGGCATCAATATCAACAAAACTAAATTTGTAAAAAAACCTAAAAGTAGCACAGCACCTGTGGATGATCTATTCGGTCAAATTCACGACCATCCGGGAGTGTACCAGTTATGTACTGCCAACCAAGAGCATCACTTTCAAGATCTGCATCCAAAAGGGTGTCCCAAAAATATTTCATTCCCCACCTCCAAGGAAGCTGCAGAACTTTCACAAAAAAACTGGAAACTACAACACGTATACGATCATGCAGCCAACCAGTAGCCCACAACTCCCTCATCCCTGCATCCACTAAAGGGTATCCAGTTCTGCCTTGTCTCCATGCCTTAAAATAACCCTCATTTACAACCCAAGGAAAGAACTTAAGGTGGCCTAGAAGAGGCCTTTCGTGACTGTAGGGGTGGTTGAAACTAATGTACCTGGAATATTCTCTAAGACCAATAGATCTAAGGAACAAGTTCACACTCTCTTCACTGGCCTTGTTTCCTTCGTTGGCCCACAAAAGTTGTTTGATGCGGACAAGATGGAAGACCTTCTTGACACTCAACTCACCAAAATGCAAATGGGGTGAGAGAAGTGAGGTAGTGGCACTGTCAGCCTTCCTGCAATTTATTGAGTACTCTATCAGTGGACCATTTATGAAGGCTGTCAAGGCCTTGTCAGCATTGCTCCACCCTGGTGACCATGCTCTGGCAAGAAGTGCATTGCTTGCCTTCTCTGATTCATCTTCAAACACCAATGTATCACTAGGGCATCTGGACACATCACCTGAAAGAGGCCAAGAGTTGTCAATAAGGAAAAATGATTAAAGCTTCATGATGGGTCTAGGAAAATGAACAATACCTCCTAGATGTTGCAGACTAGGGGAATTTTGACATCAGAAGCAAAAATTGAACAACACTTCAAATGAAAATTTCTTCAATTTTTAGTCAGTCATATTTGAAAACTTATTATTTAGTTCGGATTAAATGAATAGTTATCTATAAATTTGTGCATCTAAACTGAAACCCTTTCACTCTTAAGATAAAGGTTGACCAAAGTCAACGTTGAGAGTATGCAAGGGAAAAATATCTATATCTGCACTGCATGTAACTGTTAGTAAGATCTGTAACAAATAGAAAATAGATAATTAAATAAAAGCATGCTCAAAATTTAAAGGAATCTATGTTTTTATAACATGTTTGCTAAAGTAATGGGAGTAGGTACAGCGACATTTGTGCTGTATTATTACTTGTTAAAGCAAAATTACTTAATATATAATAGTATTTGTCTTAAATTTTGATATTTTCATTTTAAATGATATATATGTGTATTTAAATTATCTGTTTAATATTTTGATATTAGGACACGTGAATATAAACTTTCTTAGTTGCCTTTTCCTGTCCTTTAATTTTGAAGTCTTTTTTAATATTTTGGCTTTTAAATTATGTTTTAGTCAGGTTTTTTTATCACTCTAAGAGTTAATCCAGATAGAAGATGTTCATATTTATACCATATTTATATCTTTTCTGTGTGGTATTTTAATATCGAATGAATTTAAACGTAATTTGATTTATCGGTTTCAATCTTAACGTATTAACAAAAGTATCCATAGTCCATGTCGAATAGTTTGGAGGAATAACAATTTATGTAAGCAATAATTTATTAATAATTAAATTGAACTCCTTAGTTGGGTTATTCATGATGAGCATGCGTTTGTTCAATATTAAGTTATAAGTATATTACTTTTCGCACTCCCGGTGCAGGCAGTACAAATTATTTTCTAAAAAATTATCAAAATAATTGAAAAACTATGATAAAACTATTTTTAAATTACTTTTAATGTATATTTTATTCTTTTAATAAATATTCATGAATACTAACACAAATATGATCTAATCATGTACATTTTTACTTAGATTAGGTAAGGATAACTTACAATCTTGGGTTAATCCTTAACAAGTGCGATACTTTTGTGGATAATAAATAGTACCTCCACTTAGAGAAATATATTGCACCAAAAATAAAAAATACGAAGAACAAATACAACAAAATGGAAAACAGAAACTATTGAGCTAATAAGCTGTTAACATACGGTGCACGCTAGTACACATCACGTAACAAATTTAACTTACCCTAGGATCGATATGGAGCTCAAGATGTTCAGATAAAACAAGTTTCAGAACAATAACAATTACCAAAACATTTTAGAACATGTCATAGAAAACATATTGAACAAGACCTAGAGAGGAAATCATGGGGTCCATTGTGGCTTTGAATAAATTATTTTTTCTTTCTGTAGAATATATTGCATGTATTTGGTTTGAGATAAATGAAGACTTTCATCGCCTTGTCAAGATACTTCAATTTCTAAAAAATAATATAAAGAACCTAAATCCTTCAAAGTAAAGTGGTTGGCTACCTAGCATGGAAATAAGAGAGGTTATATCACTTATCGAACTACTTGTGAATAATGACATCATCAATGTAAATAAGAAGGGACATGGAAGAGTAAACCCTAAATAAGAGAATAATCACTTTCGATAGAGTTAAAACTTAGATCAAGAAGGATTCATAGTCTGTGAAACCATCAGCGTGGAGCTTGTTTAAGATAGTATATATGTTTATGAAGCTTGCAAACAAGACTTTAATCATTCAAAACATAACCAGGTGGGTATTGCATTAAATAGATTATTCCAAAACTCAACGAAGAAAAGCATAATTGATATTGATATGATGAATAGGCCATTTTGTAAAGATAACATGTGTAATAACAGTGCAAATGGTGGTGGATGGTTTAATAACAGGACTGAAAGTTTCAGTAATCAAAACCTGTAGTTTGGTGAAATTGACAACCAAACGACCTTTATGATGTTGAAAACTATCAGCATTGTATTTGTTTCTAAAACCCTATTTGAAGCCAAATATAGTTGCACTAGCAGGAAGAGGAGTAAGAGTCTAGAGTGTCTAGAGATGACATGTAAGGAAGAAAATTTTCATCGAAAACATGTCTAGATATCTATATTTTTCCAAAAGGTGAAAGACATATGTAGCGTTTGTGTTGTGAACTATAACCAATAAACAAACACTAGAGGTTCTGAAAGAAAACTTATGTTGGTGGCAACAACCACAAAAGCTTAGTTAAGAGGTAGTGAAGCACAACAAGGAGGAGCAAGACCAATATCAGAGAGATGACAATGCTTGTGTTCAATGGAACCATTTTGTTGATGAGTGTGAGGACAAATCAAACGGTGTTGTATTCCACAAGCATTAAGAAATGAAGTTAGGCATAGAAATTCTTTAGTATAATCAGTTTGGAGATTAAATTAGCAGAGGTGTTAAGGTAGTATGATTAGCAAAGGAAGTGCTAGTGTGTTGGAAAGAAGGAAAAACACATAAATTGTCCTTAAGTTTTCCGTCTAGTATTATCTCCTTTGTTTCCTGGTGGTTTTTAACATGACAATAGTTGGGATGGAATTCAAAAAAATACGTTTTTATCTTTCGCAAATTGGGAAATGATTCGCAAATTTTTGGTGATACGAGGAACGTGTAAAAGTTGGTTTAGAGAAATTTGTTGTGAATTGTAAGGTATTGTTGACAAGTGTCAAATTTATGGGATTTTATGCATGAGAAAACTGGAATTTATGGGATTTTAAGTGTTTTTTAGAGAATTGATTAACCCCAAATTGAGAGTTTTTGGATTTACAATTAGAAATTGAGTCATGAGTTAAAGGAAACCATTTAATCTCAATTGTTGTGAAATTTTAGGAAGAAAATAAAAGATTGGAAGATCTCTTAAAGAAAAATAGCTAAAAAGTTAAAGGAAGATTCATCCAAGCAGAAAGGAACCTGCCCATGCGAAAACAGTGCAGATTGTAGACCAAGTGCAGAAGTTGTCGCTCAGAGCTTGCCCCAGGCGAAGAGAATATCCTCGCCCGAGCGAGAAGAACTTTGCCGGGGCGAAATAACCACAGAGAGCACCTTGAATTTTCGTCTGAGCGAGAAGCATCTCGCCCAAGCGAGAGACCTTTTTGGCAGAATCTGAAACGGGCACGCTTGGGCGAAAACTAGTTAGCTCAAGCAAAAAGTCACTTGAGCTGAGCCAGAAAACGCGTTTATAAGGTTTCTAGAGGCTGAGAGAAGGGGATCTGGACCTTGAAGAGCGGAGAAGCATAGCAGTGACGAGAACCAAGCAAGATTTCTTCCTCTTCTCAAACAATCTTCCGATTATTGAGCTGTAATGGCTGCCATGGATAGCTAAATCTTCATATCTTGGGATTGAATGTAATCTTTTCGAAACTCATTTGTATTTTGGGATCTTGATTTATAATATTCAGTTTCTATTTAGATTTGGTATTTCCATCTCATTCTTCATGCTTGATTTTATATTATCTATAGAATCTTGTTTTTAATTCTTGAAAACTACTGGAAAGTGATTTGAGTTTATGACCTGGAAGAAAATACGCAGTAATTTGGGATTTTAAGAATAGGTTTTGATTTACTGAATGTAGCATATCGTTTCTTAATGCTGGATAACTGATTAGATAGCCGAGGAATTTGCATCTAAGAAGTTTCCTTACGAATCTCATATTTGAAGAATCAATTTGAGTGATTTTTATATGTGCATCAAGTTTGAATAGTCACAGTCATTATATTTTATGATTTACCAAAGTTACAAACGAGTGAGATAGATGAGTTCAATCCCAGAACTGTTCTCTGAGGGATCGACATCTTTACTTAACTTACTATATTACTTGTGACTCGATACACTTGCCGAATAAAGTCTTAACCATTGTTAGATGTGCAATGCCAATATATTGTATATGCATACCGAACCATTACCTATTTTGACAAAGTAATTGTCATTGTGAATTTGCTTCTTGGAAAATTTAGCACGGTACCAAGAACTATTGATGGTCATAGTGTGGAAGAAAAAACTTGAGAAGTTTAGTATGTTGGAGTGAGAATCTTGATCATACTTGTGCCAACAATCAACTACTGTATGACTAGACTTTCCACAGATTTGACACTGAGTTTTGAAATTCTACCAAAAGGATGAATTCCATGAATTACTATTACTTTGCTAAGATTTTGTATTCTTGGAAGAATTGGAGCAAAAGAAACCACATCCTCCATGGTTTTGAGACCTAGTAAAGCGAGTTCGATTAGACTGTTGAATAGATAAAGACCACAACCCAGCAACAATGTTGGCTTGGAATAGGTGGGAGTCAGTAATCTTATGTTTTTCAAAACATTCTTCTTGAGCTGGCAATAACGTTTCAATCTCTTTGATAGTATAGGGATTGAGACGTGAGGTTATGGATGTAATGGACGTATCATAATCTTTAGGTAAGCCATCTAGAATAGCTTCAATGTGGTCATCTGGTATCACTAGTGATCCAATTGTAGCAAGAGTGTCTATGGGTTTATTCATATCGAGAAAATAAGCTGATATGGAACGATTTTTCTTGGGAGTTCAAAGTTGAAGTTTGAATTTCTTAACCTATGCACCCATGCGAGAGGCATAGTAGGTGCTAAGTTTTGTCCAAAATTTGACAAGAAGAATCAAGACTCACCAATTTTTGTAAAAATTGAGTGGTCATTGATGCAAGGAGCTAAATCACAACAAGTTGATCTTGTTGTTCATGATTAACGAAATTTGGGTTAAGAGTGTTGGTGATTGCATCACTAGGTGTTATGTACTTCAGCGGAGGAGAATAATCATCCAAGAGTCTTGTTAGTTTGAGTCCACAAATTATAGTCAAGACTTGTTGTCACAGAAAATAGTTATGATCATCAAACTTAAGAGTAATGGGAGTGTTAATGGAGAAAAGTAGAAGGTGCAGAAGACAAATGAAAGTTAACGTAGTGAAAGATGGAGAGGCTATGGTGGAAAAAAAAAAAGAAGCTCTTTATACCATGTAAAGGTAACAAAGAGAAAGAAAAATGAAGAGGCAAGAAAGAAAAGAGAAACTACACTAGATTGCACCATGAACAAATATGAAGCAACTGGAAATGAAAAAGTTGTTAAGGGATACCATGTAGTGCATGCATAATACACATAACTTAACAAATTTAACTTATCCTAGGATCAATATAGAACTCAAATGTTGAGATCAAACAAGTTCAGAACAATAACAACTACCAAAAGATTTTAGGGATAGAAAACATGTCATAGATATATTGAAAAAGATTCAAATAAGGTGAATTGAAAGAAAAAATCTTTTCCAATAGATGTCTAAACTAAATGTTAATTTTTCTATAAATTACTATCTATAGGTATAACAATTAAATTTGAACTAATGGGTACCCTAAAACCATGTCTAACTTCCACGAGAGCACTTTCTTTGACTAGAAAATCATGTTTCACCCAACTTGTTAAAGAAGACTGGTTAAATGATTATAATTATGATAATAATAAATAAGCAGCAAAACTAAAATTACCCCTTCAACTACAAGTATAATTTACTTTTTATAACTTTTAAGTTCTTTGTTATCTACTAATTTTTATATTGTGTGAATTAAAAACGTGATTAATAAATTACAGCATAATTTATTAAAAATTATATAAGAAAATTACAATAAAAAAAATGTGACTTTATTTTCTTATTTTGAACACTTAGTTTAAATCTTTTTTATCCTTACTTTTTATAAAGTCTACTCCCAAATCTATCCTAACTATTGTGGAGACAGAGGAAGGGTTAAACATGAAAGAAGCAAATTCTTTTCGATGGCGTGTCACATATTTTATTACTTGTGACTAAGAATTGAAAGGACTTGCTGGTAATAGTATTTAGTTTTAGAGATGGTTTCCTAACCAAGAAAGAACTTTAAATACAAGAATAAGAACATGGCATGTTTAGATATGTCAACCTATGGGATCAACTATCACAGCACAGGACACCTAACACACTCTTACGAAAAGTGAACAGCACATCAATTTAGAGCAAAGTTAGTTTGCCCCTACCAAACAAAGTATTGTGCTCGAAAAGCTTTAGATTTCGAATAAACAAATTCAGCCAATTTATGAGTCCTATAAATATCATGGAAATTAGTACATTGGATAATGTATTATTACTAATTTGAGCATGAAAATGTTTTATCCAATTTAGATGATTTTCTGTAATGAACAATGAGCACACAGATTGAACATTAAAAGAAATGTAAGACGAAAGGAAGTGAATGAACAGAAGCAGACCTGGAATTATCCTTTTAGGTGGAAGAAGAGGTGAGTCGGGGTCATAAGGCATACTAAGACATCTGTCCCAAAAAGCAGCAAAAGTTGTGAATGGTCGACCATGGACATCATTCACATCCCAAGGTTCATACAGTAAATCCGCGTTGAAGGAACGTACTGTTATGCCCTGAGCATTCAGAACCTCTTTTGCACGGTGATCCCTTACAAGGGACAGGGGATCTGCAACACACCATTTCACAAACATCAATTGAAGGGAGCAAAATTGTCATCATGAAGTACAAATAAACCATTTAACTGTGTTTTTAGATTGTCATGAGGCAAACAAATCCAAACGATAAATATCTAGAAATGCAAGCAATCTGTACGGATGACTAATCACAGACAACCATGTAAGTGGGGCTAACAAATCCTGTTCTGTACATTGCTAAATTTATCCCAATTGATGTAATTTAGGTTCCTACAATCCAAAATGACTAGCAAACTTCCCAGAATCTGAACATTCATTCTATTTGCAGGGATGAAATAAAACAAAAAGTACAATGCTATAACAGAAAATAAAATACTGGGGCAGAAAAGAAAGGCAGTGAGAGAGGGAGAGGGAACAAGAAACTGACCATATAAATGATTAAAAAAGAGTTGAGTGGCTCCAGTGAACTTAACAACCTCAAGGAGAGAAGAAACAGTATCAGTGGATCGCTTAGTGATGAGACGAGTGCCAAGATTCCTGAGAGAAGAATCAAGATGAGCCAAGCTTTGTTTGAGCCACCACCTGGAGACTCTGCCGGGGTAGTATTGCCCTTCTTCTTCAGGTGCCCAGATGAAAACTGGAACCACGGCACCAGCTCTTACTCCTGCCGTCAGTGCAGGGTTGTCCTCCACCCTCAGATCTCTTCTGAACCACACTATGCTGCATCCACCACCACCACCACCTCTCATCTCTACAACCTTAAACTGCTTTCACAAACTCCCCCTCTTCAACAAGTTTTAACCATCTCATCTAATAAAGTCTTTACTTTCTGTCTCCTCACTGTAGAAGAAAACCAAACAGAATCTGTTAATCTACTCTTACCCTTTTCTTTTAAGTTCTCTCTCCTTCTCTCTTTCTTCCCTGTCTTGGCTTTCCTGTCTAACCTGTTTAATGGGTGATCTTAAGCCATAAATAGGTAAAAGAAACGTGTGATTATGGAGTTGATGAATTTTAAAGTTTTGGCACTTGCCTTTAATGTGATAATTGGTGAAATAATGAATATTTTGCAACAAATTCGTATTTTGTTGCTTTCAGTAGCTAGTTGTACGAAAAAGCAGGGTTTGACAGAATGGACAGAGTGAGAGGGATATGTTGGACGGAAGAGGAAGTGAATAAGATTAGTTAACTGTGTGGGGAAAGATACAATGAATTGATAGAGAAATTGCAGCCACAAGTTTTTGTTCTGTAGATTTTTTTCTTTTTTCTCCTCTTAGTCTTATCCTATGCACTATGCGATAAATAAAACAAATCCATCTTCCACGTCTTTCGTCTTGTATTTTTCACACCAAAAATCACACAAATTTAATTTTCATTTTCATGCCTGCGCTTCTGCATTTCACAGGACCATTCTCAGTAGGGATGAGGGACCTATATCTGCATTTGCTACACGTTGCTTAAATTAATGACTTGGTGTATTTAATTTGAAAGCTAATGGGAACATTGCAATTATTGCAAATATCATTACATTAAAAAACATGTACTACTCAATTATTATTTGTGTTTATATTCGGTAGAGAATCAAAGCCTAATTAAAGACCTACTTATGACTTTAAATTATGAATATGAATCCTTTTTTTTTTTTTTTGCTAATATTTAAGGACGAGAATTGTGAATGATACCAAGTATATCCACTTTATTTTGATATGAAATGTAAAATTGGTTTGATTTAGTTTAATTTTTCATTAAAGAATAACTTAAATTATAAATAAAACTCAAATGCCATTTGGTTTAGTTTAAATTTATTATAGAATTTGAATTAAATCAAATCATTATTTAGTGGTTCTATTTGAATTGGATTTTGCAATTTTTATAATTATAAATTTGTTATATATTTTTTTCACAAAAAAAGGGAAAAATTAATAAAAGAGATATGTTATAAATTCTTTTTTAAAAGTATTATTATATTCATAATTTCAGCTTTTTTTCATATTTATAAACAAATTACATGATCTTATTAATTAGAAATTACAATACAAATTCAATATCTTATCATAATAAATATAAATATAAATATATTATGAATAAAATATTATGAAACCGTAAAATAACTTTGACGAAAAAAAGTTATATATATTTGTTAGTGCTTAGTTATCCCGAAATATATAGTATTATATTTAAATGCAATGAACCGTTAAATGGTTTCCTTTAAAAAATTAAACAAAATTTTCATGAAAAGTTAGTTTTCATGAGTTTTTATTTTTAACTATTATTTTGAGTCAATTTAGATTGTCTCTAACTATTTTTACATTAACTTGCTTAATTTTCAGTTTTACTTTTTATGTAAAAATGATGGCAACATGTGTTTTGATTTAATTTTCAGATGTCAAATATATTTTAAAAGATATGTTAAAATTGCATTTACGTACATTTATTAGGTATTTAACATACATTTATTTTTAATATTATTATTAAAAATATTATTATTATGATTATTGTATGATCATGTTTTAATTATTATTAGTAGTAATAATAATAATATCATTAAAAATAATAAAGTCATTAATAAAATTAATAAAAATAAAATTATCAATAATAATAATATTATTATTAAGATTTAATATATCAATAATAATATTATTAATAATATTAATAATATAATAGTAATATTATTATTATTAATCCTATTAATAATAATACTAATAATATTATTAATAATAATATTAGTTATAATATTAATATAAGTAATAATATTAATTATTAACATTACTTACGAATCTGAATTCATAAACAATGTTACATATGTATTCGGATCTACAGGTAAAATTTATATATAATGCTAAATTTATTTATGTATTTTTATTTTTATGTAATGTAATAATTCGTATGTAATTTGTAATTTTTTTTAACTTATAAAACATTACATTTGTAAGAATCGATAATTAGTTTTAAAGTAGAATTAGTTTAACTAGAATGACACCTAAATATTTATTTTATGACAATAATATGAATATTTGAGTTTTCAATTATACGGTGATGAAAAGAATGATGTATGCTGAAATTGGTATGATTTTATAATCAAAACATAGTATTTTTAGAAAAGAAAATATCCGTGTTGAGATTATTAAGATATGTATTGTCATTGACTTTATTGATAGATTGAAATCATATAGATAAAGACTAAAGATTATCAGGTGGTGAGAGTCGAAACAGGTTTATATGAATGATTGTGATTTGGAATATAGCCAAGTAGGACACATCATATGGATTAACTACATCATACAAAGACGATTAATAAAATCACGATTTTAGGATTGTGTGATACATCTGGCAGTTGTATAATATGTGCAAATATCTGGATCTATTTCAATGCACAAGTTTTGCACTAGAGTCAATCCTTTATGTAGTCTAGTTAGTGTCTTTAATATGAAAATGTTATGTTAACATTGTATATGTTTAATGATTGTGTATGATTCATGAGATAAAAACAAGAAAGCTCTAAGTGTGTTTTATAACTTGTTTGAAATAGGAATTTAAACCTGTGTTAATCTAAATTTTTAAATATATCTATCTTACATTTCTATTTGTGTGTGTGTTTATTTTATTTGTTAAATATGTAATAATTATCTGTTACATGTGAGTAATTTTACAAATACTATAATGTTTATCTTTCTTTAGCATTACTCTTTTGGTCTTTGGTGGATTAACCCTGTAAATCTCTGTAAAAAGGGTTATAATGATCTCTTTGGAAGTATTTTGATGAATGTAATATATGTATATATTTTTTGTTAATTGCGTGTGATGGTAATTATTAGATGAGGTATTATGGGATTGTTACAGCATTCAATGCTCGACGACTATTCATTTATTTCAGTGAATTAAGAAAATGTATTCAACAAATGGTGAGTTTTAACTGAAATAAATTTCATCTAGCGAACAAATGGTTATTCAACAATTAAATCTTTTAAAGTTTTCAAATAAATGAATTCCGAGTAAAATGATTGCTTATGTACTTTGTATAAAACAAAGTGCTGAAATAAGTCATGCAAAAATTTACAAGCTATACCAACAACCTACAATTCTAACTAGTTTTAAATACTTGACTTTATGTTCAAATACAACTATTTCAAAATTCATGTTCAAAGTCAATCTATCATATACATCAAATCCTATAATCAAACAATACAGCATCACTCTAGACTTCCAAACCAATTTCAATAAAATTCTCGCTTCCTAAGATTAACTTAACATTATCCCTAACTTACTTACAAAATACAAAAGACGATAACTTCCTTATCTAGAAATTCGTATCTAGAAATTCGTTCAAGTTACAAGAAACGCACCTAAATGATAAAAGAATCCAAAACTTTAAAAATCTAAAAGTATATAACTAAAGATAACCAAATTCTAATATAAAACTAAATAATATAAAACATCCACTTTACTCAATAGACCAAGTCAAAATAGATGTCAATTATTAATTTATTCTTCTAGTTACTCAAAGATGGAGTTAAATATTGAAAAAGATGAGAATTAGAAGGAGGATTTAAGAGAACGGTTGAAGGAAAAAATTTTAGGAGAAAAAATGCATGCGTTAAGGAGAAAAGAGGAAAAAAAAAGAATTTTTACAAACATTTATTTTAAAATTAAATCATTCAATTTATATTTTATAAAACTAATACGTGCCTATTTTAAAATTAAATACGTAGAAGAATAAGTAAATGCATTTATCCCACAATATAAATATTTCAACAACACTGTCATATACTTATATATTAATTTCTTTATTTGAAAAAAAATCTAAAGAACATGTCATTAATGGTTTCTATTTTATCGATAATATAAATTTATTCACGCTCTTTTGTGACTTATAAATTTATTTTTTGCAACAGTACATAAAAATTAAAGACAAACTAAAAATACTTTAAAACAGTACAGAGTAAAATACATATATCAAAATATTATCGTCTTGGACTTAGAAATCCCCATCTTGAAATGTACAAGAAAAAGCAAACAAGTAACAAGCCGAATTATTTACAGAGAATACCACCAAAGAAACTAATTACTTTTATTTTAACATACTAGTACACTGTTTGATTATACTTAAGTCCTAACAAAATTAGTTGTTCGCAACCACTACCTACAAAGTACATCTTTGTTAACTAAAAAATATAATATAATAACACATTATGTTCTTATGATTGAAAAGATACAAAAAGAAAAAGAAAAGGAAAAGGAAAAAAAATGATATTCCTCTCAAAATTATTTTGTTGTCAAATGTTATATATATATATATATATATATATATATATATATATATATATATAATTTTAATAGTCACTTTTTTAATGTGATGTTGGTGTAAAATAGTTTTATTATTATTATTATTTAATAAATCATATTAATATTGTTTTAACTTAATTATTGTAAAAAAATAACACATAGTAATTTTCTGCTGAATAATATTTTCTGTGTATAATTTTTTTCCTATGTAGATTTGGCTGAAATTATGATTTTGAATCGAAGTTATATTAAAGTATAATTTAATAATGATTTATATCAATTAAGTCTATTTTCTAAAGCAGTCAATCTATCTCTGTATCATGATTAATTTTCATGTCTTTACTTTTTGAAAATAATACTTTTAAAAATTTCTTTTATATTTAACATTTTATTTACGTTTATATAATTTCTGAGCACTATTTCTTTATTTCAATTTTAATTTAACTTTTGTTTTAAATAGTCCTGTTATATCAAATTTTGTGTCTTACTACTATATTTTCTTCATTGTATTAAAAACTAATCTAAATTGTTGTTGGCCTGACAATCTTTTCCACACAATGATAATTAAATCCAATGCTTTTTCTAAATAAATTTTACTAACATAGCAGCATAGGATACCTTATTATTATGGGTCAAGGACCAAAGAATTATACTTATAGTTAACTGGAATTGAATACCATTTCATCACTATTTCAATACAATTTAATCGGTTTAGTCTACTTATTATATATAAATTATGAAGCATTAATTATTTTATCTCTGTCATTTTATTATTTTTATCTTTATTTTAAATTAAAATATTTTAAACTATTAAATATAATTTTTTATTAGAATATATATTATTACATAAATTTAAAATATAGCTTATATGTTTAAAGTTATTTGTTTATTATATTTTTTAATATAACTTATTTTATATGTTTCATTTTATATATTTTAGTATTTAAAAAAAATCCGTGTTCTTTGTATATTTTAAGATTGTAGATAAATTAATTAGTTTGGTTAAGTAAATTTGCTTGGGATTTAGATTTTAGAATATCTGTGAAAGGGGTTTTGATTAATATCACTCATGAGTGGTATCTGATTCTAAGGTCATTTTCCATTTCCTAGTTGACTCGTAATTTTATCTCTTCCACTTTAATTTTTATTTTCAACTTGGAATTTGCATCTAAGGCTAGGGTGTATTTTGAAGAAGTAACACAAGAAGTGGACAAAGGTGAGAGATATAAGTTATGGATAAGCCTATCATTATCATTCAGTTTAGGCCTTTTACCCTTCTGGTGGACCTATGCTCCTATTCACTCAGATTCCATTCACAAACATACGTCACTTCCAACTTTCTATTTCTCTCTTTTATATTTCACAATTTAAATTTCAAAACTTCCTTTTCAAAAAAAAATTTCCATTAAAATTATTTATATTGCTTAACATAAAAATATGTAAATAGAATCGGTTTCACTTTTATCATGTTAATTAAATATATTCCACTCTTTTTATTCTCTCGTTAATTATTTGAAGATGCATTTACTACAATAAATAGTTAATATGTACCCCAATCATACTAAATTAAATACTTTTTTTGTTATCTTTATTCACCATGGCTTACTTATTTCAATCTATCCCTTTTATCTTTATTTATAATTAAATTTCACTTTTTAAAAAAACATTTATCAGTAATTAAAAATAACTTTATATCACAATTTAAATTGGTCATTGTAAAACTAAAGTATAATTTATATATTTGAAGATATTTAGTTAAAAATTTGTTAAACTTATCCCGTATAATAAAATTGAGAATTTTGTAATAATCATTTTAAAAGTTATATTTCCATTATACATAATATACAAATTTAATTATACTAAAATATTTATCCTATAGATTCATTAGAATAATAGTCAATATATAACGCTTTATTCCTTCGTTGATTTTTTTTTAACGTTTTTCTTTCTTTTGTTCGGTGTTTCTCCACATAGAAACAAGAAAATGAAAAATAATAAAAAAGAGAGTGAAAAATAAATAAATATTAAAAAATAGCTAGTTAAAGAAAAAAATTAACTTACAAATGTAAAGTTTTCTTATATATTTTTTTAATATAATTCCATTTCATGTTATTTAAAATTAATTTAACTTTTAAATATATTTTGAAAAAATCATCAGCATTTCATCAAATATTTTTAAAATATTTGAATGTAAATATATCTTCCCTTTCTCCAATTTTGTTTTTTTCTTTTTTTTCCCTAATATATGCAACCCAGTTATACCACATAATTTATATAAGAATATTTTGGTTGAGGCAGAGGAAAAAGATAGATAGGCAAATAGACAGAGTAATATACATGACAGATGATGTGAAATAGGTGAAACATAGCTATGATAGTTTAAAATTTGAATAAATGTTCTTTAAAAATTAAAACGTGTTAATAATAGAAATATAATATCATATCTTAGCATAAAAAATTAAATGTAACATATTTTTATTATTGGTTTCTTCAATTAATGTAAACATGAAAAATAGGTAAAACATAGTTATGATAGTTTAAAATTCGAATAAATGTTCTTTAAAAACTAAAACGTGTTAAATTTGATTTTGGTTAGTAATTTTGTCAGAATCCATTAAATACTAATAGAGAAGTAGTATATTTTTAGTCTTTTTAATTCCACGAAGTTAAAAGAAAAATCATTGGGTAAAATGTAAATTAACAAGTATTAAAAATAGAAGATCCTTTTCCTTTGAAAAACAAATACGTTTTATCCTTTAAAATCATATCAAATACATAAAAATAGATGTGTCTAGATTTAAAAAATAAACAATCATATTCATCAATTTAAATCTAAAAAAATACAAATACTTTAAATAAACTTTTAATTTTTTAAAAAGGTTAAAATGACAATGCATTCAGCGATTCTACTTTTTGTTACTTTTTGTTCGGATTAAAGAGGAAGTGGAAAAAAAATGGTAAAAAAAAAAAGAAATTGTTTGAATTGAGAGAAAAAATAATAGAAAGTAATTGAAAAATTAGTAGTAAATTTGTGACAGATATGACAGAAAAAAAGTTTAAATTGATTACATAATATAATAAATTATAAAATATCCTATTTTACCTCCTCAAAGGGAAATTATGATTTTACGTACGTTAGCCAAATCCATCACGTGTATGTATTATGTAGAAGGTACTATGAGAATACAGTGTTATGAGAGTACAGTGTTTGGCAATCAATGGAAAAACATCATTCATTACAATAAGCAGCTTACACTACAACGTGTCAATAAGAAGAAGCCATGAAAGAGGGACCCCCCTCTCTGCAGTTGTAAAAAGAAAAAAAATATATAGGAACTCACACATCTGTGTTTTTTCCAACAAGCTCAATTTTTCAAGAAAAAAAATCCCAAATAAATCCAATGCTCAAATATTTACACTGATAGATGTTAGCAGATCGGTTCCAATACTCGATTTCTCTTCTTGAATCATCACACATCACCCACGCTTAAAAACTGGTTGGAATTTTTGATAGACGAATTCTGATCTGATTTTTTAAAATATTTATTTTATAAATTTCATATAAATTATTAAACCAAATTCATTAATATTAATTAAATAAGTAATAGATATTTTTAAGGTTGATAGCTGTATGAATTTTAGAAAAGTTAATCATTATTAATATTGATAATTAGTATTATTAATAATAACGATTTATATAAAATTTTCATTATTCATTTGAAATATATTAAGTTAGTTTTATTTTGTTATAACAGTATATGTATAAATTATTGTGAATAATGTGAATTTATTATTCAAATAGAGGTAATTTTTGTGATTTAGTTGAAACTTAAATGTATCACAAACAAATGTTAAATAAAATAGATAAAACCAGAAATAAATAGACGTTGACCCATGAGTAACATATCAATTTCTAACAGGGAAAAAACACAAAAATAAAAAGAGGTGTATGAGAAATCAGGCTCTTAGAAATCGATTTCTTGATGTGAATAATAAAAGACTCTAGCTGGGTAAATATTTGTCCATTAGATTTATTTGAATGTTTTTATTATTATTTTATATACAAAATTCACTCAATATTATTGTTTTAAGTCAATTTGTTTTTGTGTTACAATGGTCCTAGATATTGTAAATTATGTAATTAGGTTAAAACAGAAAAATGATGCATTTTCTTTAGAAATGACCTATTTGAATATATATATTTTTTAAATTATGTAACTATATAAGTCTTATTTAAAATAATGATACACATTATAATACAATTTTGTTTTATTTTTTAAAATCAAGATTAAGACCACTTTAACTTTTTTAAAAGAAATTTGATGATAAAAGTTTAATCATTTTTTTAATTTAGAAAATATAAATGAATGTACGGATTATCGTTGTGGCTTACCTCAATAATTCCAATTTCAACAAGTATTTTATACTATAATATTTTTCTATTCTAATCAAACTTTTTTTCCATCTTAATTAAATCATCTTCTATAATATCATGTTAACACAATTTTTTTTTTTAACAGCAAATATCTTCCACTCACATTATCTACACAAATGTTAACTAATGCAAATGAGACATGATCATATATGAAAAAGAGAATTCACACAGTTCACATAGTTGGTATACATTTAAAATATCTAATATTATTTAAATGTCGTCTTCAAAAGTAAATTATATATATTGTACTCTTTCTTAATTAATTTATGATGTCTTTTAGATGAAGAAAAATCTTAATGAAATCATTGAATACATTGACCTTGAAGATATTAGATAATAGTTAAAAAAGAAAAGAAAAGAGGTAAGAAATAAAGAAGATAGAAGTAATATTGTAAAATATTGGTGATTGAAGAAGTAGGAAGTACAAATAGCTGAGATGTGTGTCCTTAACACATGAGATGCAGGGATGAGTATATATAAGAATCAATAATGGTATGGTAGTTGCTGAATGGTTGTGTTTTGTGCATTTGTGATTTGATTAGCGTGCAGAGATTGAGTCCCTGAGGAAGAGACAATGGAGCGGCAGACAAAGTATTTGTTATCTAGGAAGGAAACCACTTTCAACAATCATGAAGAACATGCACAATGCAATCACCTCATATATCTCTTCATATTAGACACAAACCTGTTAAGAACTTCAAAGCTCTCTATCTATATAAATAAACTTATTTAGAACTTCAAAGGGGTTAATGCGATCCTTAGCTGTACATTCGGCAATCATTATATATGTAGGTTGCTCTTATATTAAATGCTCTCATAATTTCAACAAGATCCTTAAACTTGGCTCTAGTTGTAGAAAGAGATAACTGTAACCATCTTTTATATAGATAGATTTAAAAAGTGTTTGTTTTTTAGAAGAAAACTAAGAATGTTCAGAAAATAGAGAACAAATAAAATTGAATAGTTGATTATTTGATAAAATAAACATAGATCAAATAGGTTACTATTATCATTAGTTAGTGAGTGCAGGACCCCATTTATAAATACCTATTGCCTCGCGTATTAGGTCAATACAACCATTTTAGAAAACAAATTTAGACTTTCATAAAAATCTATTGATTGTAACAAGTCGGTCTTTTTTAAGTTTAGTTAGCAAATTGATATTTTTAAGTACAAATAATAATTTGTTAATATTATTACATTAGACCCATTGTAGATCACATTCGTGTTAAGCCATCTTCATGAAAAATGTAAGCTTTTGAAGATTATGGATGTACAACTAGAGGTATTGGAAATTTTATATTTACTAAAAATATGATTAAAGTATTATATATATATATATATAAGTATATACAAATCTTACTTTACAAATTAGTTTTGTAAAATAAAATTTATATCTATTTATATATTATAATTTAACTAATTTGGCGATATTTGTTATTAATAATTGATTGTTGTTAATCTTGACACTCTTTTAACCTTATTACAACGTGTTAATGAATAGTCCACTAAAAGACATTATTCTTTCAGACCATGACGCTCATGTGCTAGTTCTTTTGGTATATAACGCTCATGTGCTAGTTCTTTTGGTATATGAGGAATGTGCTTAGGTTTGGGATACGAGAAATACATTATATTGATAATAAATAAATATCTATAGGATAAGTAATTTTGATGATTAGTGTAGAGGTGGTATTACGAAGGATGTTTTTTTAAAAGTAATCTTACTAATTTTATGGAAGAGTTTCATATTTTTTACTATTTTGAGTGCGAGTTTTAATCTTATGTTAAGTAGTAATGATAAAATTGAATAATATATAAATAAGATAAAATCTATAAAAATGTTATATGTCTTTTATATGAGTTGATTCATAATTTCATAGTGTCAAATTTCTTCCAATTATAAAACTTTTTACTATAACCTTTATATACATACATAATATATATATATATATATATATATATATATATTATATATTTCTTTTTATG
>Ga0209489_103455_pt1 | contig 30769 bp, 18 predicted proteins | sample SiratrowhiteBW_FD_187527 | JGI IMG/M metagenome (GOLD analysis project Ga0209489, IMG submission 187527) | Root nodule microbial communities of legume samples collected from California, USA - Siratro white BW (SPAdes) (version 2) | ecosystem: Host-associated > Plants > Roots > Nodule | place...
TGTAGAGACCATTCTTACATCTACCTGTGAGCAGAAGTTCCTTCGTGGTTCGGTCCTTAACAAAAAAACAGTTTGGGTGAAATTCCACAAAGGCATTATTATCAGATGCTAGTCTTTGTACTGAAATCAGATGTTTATTGATTTTAGGTGCATATAGAATATGTTTCAGTACAAGAGATCTAGATGAACCAGAAATTAATGAGTTCCCAATATGAGAGATGGACAAACCTGAGCCATTTGCAACTTGAATCTGGTCAGTGCCATTGTAGCGTTCTCTGGTGGTAAGTCTTTCTAACTCATTGGTAATGTGATCCGTGGCTCCAGTATCTACGTACCAGTTTGCATCATCAGTATACCCACTTGTAGCAACAGCTGCTTGTTTAAAATTGTCTTCTGCTTGGTATGCCTGATCAAACCTGTGCCAACATTGCAAAGCAACATGGTTTGGCTTACCACAAATCTGACAGACATTGTTGACGTCCGTATTGTGTGCCTTTGATTGTTAACGTCCTAAATTGTTTCTAGAGTGCCATGTTTGTCCTCGGCCACCATTTGACTGACGACCACGACCATGACGACGTCCATTAGTTCCTCCTCGATTAGGCATTCTGTTGACAGTGTTAGCAGAAGAAAACGGTTCAAGAGTACCATTACGCAGATGACGTATCTCGTAGCTCAGCATATGGGCATACACATCGCTGACAGTGTAAGTATCTGTTCTAGTTGTAATGCTTGTGACAAGGGGATCATAATCTGGACCAAGTCCTTGCAGCATGTAGGCGACAAGTTCTTCATCTTCTACTCGCTTGCCAATGGCAGCAAGAGTGTCGCCGAGACGTTTTACTTTGCAGAAATAGTCAGCAATTGGCATATCCTTCTTTTGGATTGTGGAGAGTTCCATACGAATCTGCATTGCTCGTGCTCGAGACGTGGAGGCAAATTGCCGCTCCAGCGTAGCCCAGGCTTCTCGTGCAGTGGAGATTCCAACCACCGTGCTGAGAACTTCCTCGGTAATCGAAGAATTGATGAGGCTGAGTACCAGCTGGTCCTGGGGGTACCAGGCTGTGAACTCTGGATTAATAATAAGTTTGCGACTCCCTGGTTCTTCACTTGACTCAACAGCCACCGTTTGGTTTGGTGGTGGCATGGATCCATCCACAAACCCTATCAGCCCCTGACTACGTAAGTAGGGAAGGATTTGAGCAGACCACAGTAAATAATTTCCTTGTGTGAGTTTAACACTAATCACTTGGCTGAATGATGGTGAAGACATTGTATTGATTTAAGGGGAAGCAGTGGAAAAGATGGATCTCGTGGATCTCTATAGCTCTAATACCGTATCAGAGTTTTGTTAACTGTGTCTCACTGTGTGTGGGACGTATAGTATTTATATTCAAAATAACGTAACTGTTTGCATGCAGAGTAGGACCCATGATCTCATTATTAAGGCAACTAACCACTAACCTAACCACTAACCTAACCACTAACCCTATTCTTAGGCTAGACTTATTCAACTCGTACACACGTGTTAGATTCACTATTCTAACAGTCAGAACCTCAACTTTTCATGTTAATATTTTGGAATTTACACTTTCTCGATGTTTCATGTATTATTATGAATTTGAGGGAGATAATATATATCTATATCTATATATATCTTTATACTATTCTCATATTTATAGTGTCTTCTGTCTTCGTCTTGACACTCCCTAATATGAGAAACTCTATTAGCCTTTCTTATAAGGTGTTCTCTTCCTTTATTTAATTGTTAACCATAAGCACAATATTTAATGAAAACTTTCTAGTACGGAGCGAGAATATCGTTATTCATTTATTACCGGAATTTAGATTTTATTTTACATGACGATAAATACTTATTTTTTAAATAGTCGTTTTATTTTGTTTTTTGTTACAATTTCTCAGAAAAATCAGAAACTGGAAAAAACTTCAAAGAAAATCACTAATTTGCTTACGATGATAAGCTGTTATAAACAAACAATTACTTATGTTATGAAAAAGTGATAATTTTTCTTATTATAAAAATGAATCAACATCTAATTATTTTAAAATCTCATAAAATATAACCACTAAATTATTTTATACTAAAATAACTTCCTTTTTAATATTAAACAAACTTGCAACGTGCTATGAATCACTTGTAAACTATATTTAAGAATAGTGAAAATGAGAAGCCTGCAATGGTTGACATTGAATTCATATTTGAATAGCTTCTGGTTCTGGTGGCACACCAGTTAAACATAAGTTAACAAAACACTCATCAATAGACAATTTCAAGGCTCCTAGTGCAAAAGGGTTGTCTCTTTTTTATACTAATACATCAAAATATTGGTTTTCACTTTCAATATTTAGTGATGTTTGTGGTCAACCCATATCCAAATGGAAAGAGAGGATCATAATGTTTATCACCAACATTCATTGGGAGCTGATCAACTCTCTTGAACCATGTTCTTGCCAGCTTGCCAGTGAATGCATAGTCACCAAAGAGAACATCAGCAACACCTTGACCTTCAGTGCCAGGAAGCCATGCAGCCACAAGTGCATCAATTTTTGGTAGATATGGCTGAATCACAACTGGGCGGCCACTGATGACAACAACCACACATCGAATGGCCCCACATACATTGCTGATGGTGCTTGGACCAGGCTCAGGTATAGTCAGATTCAAACTGTCACCAGCTGTTTCAGCGTAGGTGTGTTCTCCCACAACAACAATGGCATAGGAAAATTTGTTTGACTTCACGAAGTTCACATCAGGATTTTCATTGTAGACAACTTCAGTGGCAGGGTCCACAGTTTTTTTCACAGCACTGAGGATGGTTGTACCTGTAAGCCAAATGGAATTCTATCAGATTCTAGAACTGCCACAGAAAGAAACTATAGATCAAATATCACAATTGCCTATAGGATATGAATGTCTTTCACTCAATGCCATCCCTTGCAGGAATAAGACAAGTACAGAAAAGATATTTGAAAAGTAACTACATACTATGATTTTAATATGCAATTTACCGCATGAAAGTAACTAGTGAAATTATAGGATTTATGATTTCAAGAACAGAATGAAGTAATGAAGCAATACTACTATTATACTAGACATACAGAGATTAAATAACTTGGTATTGATACCGATTATATGAGATATAGAAATACAAAGTAATACTAGTAATCTAGTATTAGCCTCCTAGTTCTTGATATTCTAACAGTAACATATACAGACTCAACCACCCTGGTAGAGGATTCTTGATTTGTGTCGTTTTAGAGTATTTTGGCAGACACCAGCATTAAACTTACTGACTTACCTGAAGTGAGATTGCTGGCACTAAGTCCCTGCCAGGTAATTGTCCATCCTCCACATTGGTAGCCCAAATTGTCAGCATGACTTCCTGCTACCAGTATTTTTCCAGACTTTTTGGGAAGAGGAAGCAGTGGCTTCTTAGAAGATTTACCATTCTTTAGCAATACCAGAGATTTCCTCACAGCTTCCCTTGCTAACTCCCTATGTTCCTGTTTAAACATGAATGATACTTTGTCATCAAGCAAACTCTTTACATTTGAAAGAAGTGCAGAAAGTATCCAGCATCTGTCCAAATGATAACCTCAAGAAAATATACCTGTTTACCCAGTTGGTTTAGCAAGCTTGGATCAGGAAGTGGATTTTCAAATAACCCCATGACAAATTTTACTCTTAAGATTCTTGCCACGGCATCATTAATCCTGCTCATTGGGATAATATTATTCTTTACTTGACGGGTCAGTTCATCAATGAACTCAGTGTAGTTGAAGGGAACCATAATCTGATAAATAATGAAACAGTTCATTAAAAAGTAAATAACAATACTAAACTCTCATGATGAAAAGACACTTTGTATAGCTTTATTTTACTCTTACAAAATGATAAAAGAATTTACCATGTCAATTCCAGCACTGACACTAGCTTGAACAGAGAATGAATAGTTAGCATGGGGTGGAGAGGTAATCCGGTCAATACCCTGCCAGTCTGATATGACAAAACCCTGAAAGGTAGGAAAGAAGCACGTCACATGAAGCATCTCCACTCATTTATATTTTCTGTGTTTTGACTTGTTCAATATTTGAATTATAGGACTGAATAGACAAATTTTTACCCTGAAATGCAATTTCTCCTTGAGGTAACCAGTGATAAGTTTTCGGTTAGCATGCATTTTCACCCCGTTCCAGCTAGAGTATGAGATCATAACTGTTGAAACACCCTTGATGATGGAGTCATAGTATGCTGGCATGTGAATGCTAAGCAATCCATTGTAACTGATCAATGTGTTGTTCTCATTGATACCCTTGTTTGTGCCACCATCTCCCACATAGTGCTTGGCGCAAGCTGCAACCTTGTTCCTAGATCAAAGTAATTAAAACGAGAACAAAATTATTATTTCAAGTCTCTACAATTTATATGATAAAGTTAAATGAGGAATGCTTAAGAATGTATTGTCCCCAATGAAACTGATCATGTGTGACGTGAAAATGAAATTTCAGGTATTGACAGTGTTATTGCTTATATATAGAAAGGAGCAAATGTAGTTAAACTATTATTCAAAAGAGGCAATTTAAGAAAGAGACATTATGAAAACGTATAAATTGACAAAGTTGTCACCAAAACATAAAAAATGAAAGTCAAACGAATTAGAAGTTCTGTACAGAATATAAATTACAGTAATAAAATAGGCCCTTGGTAGAAACAACATCGGAAGACTAACTACTAGCATCCCATACATGTGCTTTATGAAGTTATACATAAAAATTTCAAGGACCCCATTTATATATTAATTGTATTCCCAATAAAAAAAAAAAAAAAAAAAAAACTGCAATATCTAACCACAAATAAAAATCTTACTTTCCGGCAACAAAGGGAACTCCCTTGAAGGAATTGGCAGGGATATCTCCTTGCAAGCCAGGTATAATTTCAGTCATAGTTCTAACAATTTTAGGATCTTCACTATAGCTTTCATAGCAACGTCCCCATCTTGGATCTCTGCAGACCTGTGGATGAATCAATTAACATGTTATGTCCGCATACATGATAAATGTTGTATGTGGTCAAAACAAACAATAACAGAATATTTAAATATTGCTTATTTACCGCAATACATGGAGCAAAGACGTATGGAATTCCTGTAGCTCTAACTTCAAGGGCAGTGGCATCTCCAATCTTTTTTATAAGCTCTGGATCCCTGATAAACAGTAGATCTCATCATAATGAAAGGACAAAATAACATGCATTTTAAAGATCACAATACCACTAAGAGCATGCTTTTAATTGTTGAATTGGGGTGTCAAAAATGTTCACATGTTTAAATATAGCCTCCACCAGTATTACTTCATTAGGTGTTGGGAAAACCAGATTCTCCGATCAAAATTAACAAAACATGATTCCATGACTACTTATAGTCATTTGTCCCCTTTTCTTTTAAAATCATTTCATGATTATTCTTTCTATTCTGGCACATGCACAAACTTACCTGGTAACTCCTAGTCCAACATTGTGAGGGAAAATTGTAGCATTGTAGACATTGTTATGGCCATGAACTGCATCTATTCCATAGATCATCGGAATTCCAAGGCGAGTAGACAGTGCTGCTTTCTGCATCTCATTCACCATTTGCTGCCAAGTCGCAGCAGATGCCTTTGGTGCTGGAACACTGCCTCCCCCACTGAGCACACTCCCTGTTCATCAATGACAAGATGCACAAACATTTCTTTAACAACTAACAATCTAGCACACTCTCAGATGCAAAAAATAGTACCAGGCACTTGATTTAGTTACTGATTTGATGAGAAATTTTCAGTGCTTACCAATGAAGTACTTCTTAATAACATCAGGAGCAGCAACTTCCCTTTCAATCTGTGTCATCTGGCCTATCTTTTCTTCCAAGCTCATTCGCTTCATCAAGTCACTGATTCTGACATTCAGTGGCACCTTAGGGTCTTTGTACTTCAAATATTCTGCCTCCGAAGATGAAACCAGACAAAACAGTAGCAGAAAACCCACAAAGGGTATTGAATATCTCCCCATTTTACAGCTTCAAAACTCAAACCGATATGCAATCTGCACACACCAAAAAGGGTCAGAAAACTGGAAAATAACAACACACCATTTCAACTCTTGAGCACAGAATAAAACAGTAGCAGAATGACGTTAAGACACACATGAACTCAAATCTTCTCAACCCAACAAGAACATGTGAACCACATTACCATAACAAGAATCAAGCAAGAGCAAAATAAACATGCCCTTTAAGAATCAATAGCATTGCAGTGTATAGCTACTAAATAAGCTTAACATGCAAAACCAAAAACCATAAAAAGACAACAAAAAAGGTAGCATTTACCTTAGAGAAAGAGCTCAAAAAGAGCTCAATGAAGAACAAGTCAAGGCACTAGACACATAAAGATCTAAAATTTAGTGTCATATATAAGCAATGACCTGCTAAATAGAGAGACAGAGAGAGAGAGAACAGAGAGGAGCAATTAAGGAGAGAAGCAGCCACTGGTCCCACCCCCACTATTCTGAATAGCATCTTTCTTTGTTGTACCCAACTTTTTTTTTTCTTTTATTTGTTATTCTTGTAATTATTTTAACAAATGCTAAATTACTATCTTAATTTCTCATTTATTTAATAATTTTTAATTAAGCTTTTAAATTGTGTTTATAGGCTTGTATTATTTTATAATAAATTAATTAATATTTTATCATTTAATTTTGCTTTTCATGCATTTTACCTTTTGAAGTTTGCTTTCATCATCTAAAACATTTAATTTCAAAATTTTATTTAAGAGAAACCGAATTTAGTATCATTCAATATTTTTTATTTGTTTATTTTAGTAATGGGCGTTGGTTCAAGCAAAAAAGACTTTGCATGTGCTTGGCCTCAAATTCCTGAAGTTGATCTGCTTTAAATTGTTAATTCAATTAAAAAACTTTTCATTTTCTACTAAGGGAACACATAATCTCTACGTGTTATTTTTATTTTCTCTGTTTTGGAAATTTTCTGTCCATATTTAACAAAATGATTGTGAAAATTCAGACGATGATTTTACAAGTTTCCTGATAAATTTGTTTTCCAATAAAAGCATTTTGACAAAAACAACTTAAAATAAGTTCAGCTAAGTGGAAAATAACAAATGTCTCACCATCTTTGTACCAAAAATAAGAAAAAAAAAATGAAAGAACAGACCATTATTTTCATTGCATTGAATGATCTCCATAATCGTCATATTGTAATAATAGTCCTTTCCACTCACATTGTTTAACCAGGTTTTTTCTTTTTATTCCAAATTGCTATTATTCTCTTTTGAATACTTCCATCAAAGGCCTACCCAAATTAAGCTGCATGTTAATTAATGTGCTTTAACAAAAATTTTCCCTTTTTTACCATCTAATAATCAATAAAGAAAAACAATAATAAATTTCATTATTTTTTTCTCCTATCACAATAAAGTTCTCAATTTAATTCCTCTTTATTTTTAAAATATATAAATGCAGTATTGTTTTCTATCACGCTAATAACGAATTACCTTTATAATCAATTTTAGAGATTGAATTATATTATCTTATTTTCAGTGACACCTTGGAACAACAAATTTCATGGGATTATATTATTTCATTTTTTAAAATAAAATCAAGTTAAAAATTTGATAATATTGACATAAAATTTAAAAAGTATTATAATGATCATGAAAAAATGATTAATTTACGATAAACAAACTTCCACTTCACTCAAACCTTCATTTTGGCTTTTAGTTTACACAATCAAAACTTTTGGACAAAAACCTTGAAAAATTGAAAACTTTTAGACAAAAGCCTTGAAAACTTGAGCTCCTCTTTCTACGGCGCATATATTCATGGCGTGTCTTTTGATTGATTCAGAAAATAGAACATCATAATTTTTTTATTTCCCTTTTAAAATTTATTGGTTATTTATTTTTTATATTACCATGGTAAAAATATGATTATCATAATAAAAAATATAAAAATATGTATAAAAATAATTAAAAAGTTCGAATCACCTTTCTACACTAGAATAAATAATGAAGTAACGTACAAAATCAATTTTAGAATTTTTGAGTGGAAGCACGTGATTAAGATAGTCTCTTGCTAACAAACGCGCTTCCCTAAACGACATTCCCAACGTTCACATTTGCTTTTTTTTTCTTTTTCTTTTTCGAACAAACTCAAAACGTAACTTGTTAAATCTACTTTTTGAAAAAAAATACAAATACCCATGTGTTACTAAATTTAGTGAAATCTATTAAAGTATACTTGTTTTAATATATATATATATATATATATATATATATTAATCAATTATCATAATTTTTGTATTTATTGCTAAGTTTTGCTATTTTACTGTTAAAATTTTTAAATTTTATGTGTTTTACCTATCTAGTAAATTTATGAAAAAATAAAAGTGCAATATTAAAAAAAATGCAAAATAACGTGATGTTGTTGTGATGTAAAAGATTGATAACATCAAGTAAATTGAAATATAAAATTGACAAAAAATATAATTAAATGTGGAAAAATTAGGTGATAGATTTTATAAAACAATGATAATAGTGATTAAATATATAATAAAACCTTTTAGAGAAATAACGTTACTAAGTTATTTATAGCTAAAGGCGTTTGCCACAGGGTTTCATCCAATATTTTAAAAGAGAAGTCATTTTCAATCAAACCTAGAAGTGACAAATATTGACTTAAAAACAAGTAGATAATAAGGGTTGACAACTTCTATAAACTAATAAATATTAATAAACAACTTGAAAGAATTTAAGAAATAGAAAAAGCATATATGGATGCTACTTTTGGGGTAGAATTGATCCGTTAGCTCTCTCCATTCAAACTTTTCCATTATTATACTCTTTATCTTCGTAAGTCGTTTTCTCTTTGTTTTATGTTTCTTTGGGATCAGATTCTCTAATGGTTAAAAGTAACACGTAAGGCTGCGTTTGTTAATGAAAAGGGCTTATCTATACCAAACGAACATTTTTATTAGAATTTTCAATTGGATAATTTTTTTACGTGCAACTGGGTATTAAAATGGGTAAATTTAAGGTATTTTACACGCGTTTGTAAAGTAAATTAGATTTTTTTCTTCTAGAATGTAATTTAACTCTGAGATTTAGATTTAAGGAAGGGATTATAGTTAAAAGCCATTGGTCAACGTGCTTTTCTGTTTTAGTGGTCAACGCGGTTTATGAGATGTAGATTTAAGGATGGAATTGGTCAAATGTTGTCGGCTGCAGATGCAGGGAATAGGAAGGGACCAAACACGATTAATTATTTTATTTTAGAGATAATAAACAAAGACTCTTATGTTTCTATAATACCTTATTATAAAATTAGTTCTCACAACTGTTTATGATCCTATTTTTCTCAATTATATATTTTTTTTATTAATTTTGTTTTTAGTGAATTGAGAAATCTTTTTGTACCGGATAAGTGGTGAGAACGAAAGTACATGCTTCCTACTAATCATGAAAAGACCAAAACCTATACGGAATTTAGAAGTTGCGGGGTGAGGATTGTGCAACTTGTGAGATTTGAAATGATTTTGAGGTTTGAAAGTCTGTGTGTCTTATCAACATTAATTACTTTAACTCTGCTTCAATATTTTATCATTTGTGTCCTTAGGGGAATTCACACTGATTTTTGTATTTTCTCAATCAAAATACTAGTGAATCTGGATCTTCTAAATCCAAATTGTTAATGAGTTTTTTTTTTCTTTTTAATTTTAATATTTTAATGCATTTATAATATTGTGCTCCAAATTGTGTTTTTTAGTAGTGCTCCCACACAGTTCAAATGAACTAATTTGTTAGATAATAAACATGCAACAGAATAAAATACCATTTTTTTTCATTTTTTTTAAGGTTGTCTTAAAAATTTGAATTTTAATATTCTTATCTGTGCTTTATTTCCATACTTAAGGTGAATAATATTCCATTCAAAGTACATTTAAAAAAAACTTTGCATTTTAAATAATAATAACAACAAACACATCTATATTAATTCTTGTTAGTGTGTATCTCCTTCTTCTTAAGAGAAAAATTAATATAAATTAAGAAAAATAAAATATTTTATAATTCATGGTATTTAAATATATAATGTTATTCTTTATTTGGTCTTAGATTCACTAGTCTTTTTTTTTTCTCCTCTGTCATTTATAATCTTTATTTACAATCTTGCATCCTCAAGAGTATATTTTGAGAAAATCATAGGAAATATTTTAAGTTTGTTTGATTTAATCAATTTGCATGAATGAATTTTTGAAACACCTAAATGAATGATTTAATCAATATGCGTGAATGAATTTTATGAAATGCCTATAAACGAAAATGAATGCTTATGAATGAATTTTATTTGGTATAACTAATTTGAAAAAATGAATTAAGAAACATTTGCGGGATGAGATCTTTATGAAAGAAAGGGATTTTGTAATGATATAATTAAAAATCATGAAACACTTTTTGTAAGTAAGTTGAAAATTAGAAAACATCCCTTATGTTATATGACATATTTAAAAGAATAAATTTATATATGTACTTTTTCATTATTCAGAAAAAGTTAAAAATCTCACATAACAAATTCTTTATATTTAATTTTTTACTATCTTATTTTACAAAAGTTAATTAATAATTTTACAAATATATCAATTAAAAAAATAAAAAATCTATAACATCTATTAAATCATTCTCAAACTTTTACAAATATTCTTTTCAAATTTTTTAAAATTTTACTATATATCCATTAATTCAAACAATCTTACCATCTACACATAATCTATTCAAAATCTATTTCTTCAAATCTACTCCACTAGCTCGCGGGAAAGTAAAAATATATATAAACAGAATCCTAAGTTAAAGAAAAAAATCATAAACCACCACAAGAAAGGATGTACGATGTTGCATAAGAAAAAAATAGTTAGCTATTGAGAGGACACGCAAGAGAAGGCGATAATGAGAATGTTAACAAGTTTTTATTCAACTTTCTACTTCACAGATTTATTACCACTTAATTTTTACTATTAAAACTATCACATAATCAATCATCAAATTTTCTACTTTTTAGATTGACTTTTTTCTGATGACCAGATTTTTGATGAATATCAGAATCTCTATCCTTAGATCATAACATCATACCACTCTTATCTTACATAATATTTAGTTCAAAACAGGGATAAATGTTGACCAATAATTTTAAAGAGTTGAAATAATATATTTAAAATTTATATATATTATCATCATCGTTAACTAATGGTGAATTTTAACCAATAATTTTGAAAGTATAAAAAAAAACAAATTTGTGATAAATACATCACAGCTAAAATTGATTCTAAAAAAACATAGCAGTTAAGATTTAATTTTATGTTCATAAAAGGTATTTTGAAAAAAAAATACTTAAATTAGTTAAACTTAAAAAAGAAGACAGCTATCCTTATATTTCATAAGCAAGGGAAAGTTACTTTCTCATAAATGAAAATAAGTAGAAACAATAAATATGTGTTTTACTTAATTTTTTAAAAATAAAACAAAATATGAAAAATGCATAAAAACAAAAAGTCCGCGTTTTACTATTAAAAAGATAAGAAACTAAACAAATAAAAAGAAAATATAAAAATATTTTAATTTTCTTTCACTACACATTTCATCATTTTTTATATTTAATTTTATATTTTAATATATATATTAAAATTAAATAACGTGCATTACAAATAAATTCCCAGTATATAGCTATAGATGCATATAATTATAAAAGATAAATGTCAGAAATCATTTCTAGCTTGAACACGGCAAACACAGGTGCCTGAAAATTTTTGCAGTCACACTTCTATGTTGGAAGAAGACCTCGAATCTCCCTATGGGTTCCTGAAACTTGTGCAACTTTATTGGTTTGATGAAAATGAAGGTTTTATTTTGGCAGTCAATAATGATTAAATGTGATGAGTGAGGGATTTTAGGCAGAAATCAGTTGTCTGTGCTTTCTCCACCCTTTTTAACATATCAGGAAAAACAATAAATTTATTAATAATAGAAAATTTTTACTCAAATGTCCTTACATTCATTTTCATCATAATTGTTATGCATTTATAAATTAATGATTATATTTGTATTGTTTGAGTCACATGGTATGCAAAAATACGTGTTTGGTGTCATCGGTCATTCCATGTGCGTAACAGGGGAAATGCCTCTCAATCACATGTTCATCTTTGAAAGGACTATGCTTAATTTATAGGGGACAATAGATATACAATTTATGCAATAAAATACCTAAGTTTTCATGATCTTTCAAAGTGTTTATTTCATTAATCATCTATTCAAATATACATTTTCTTGCATCTCACTAACATCTTCTATGATTGAATTTATAACTATCCCACAATCATTCAGACCTTCAAATTCCATTTTTGTTTAAATAATACTGAAGCGGGCATGAAGTTTTTCAAGATCTGAAGGGAGGAATGTTGACAGCACCATCTACAAGCAAACAAGACCAGACATGTTCATATTCCATTTTTGTTTAAATAATAATGAAGTCTCATTAGCATGTTCATGGAGTATCCAAAGGAAATTCATCTTTTAACTACAAAAAGAATACTTCAGTATGTGAAAGGTACTGCTAGTTATAACCCGTTCTACAAAATTTATAGACAGTAATTATGGGGAGTGAAGTTTAATTGAGTCCAATTAGTGGTTTAGTCACTATTTTAGTGTTGTTGTTCCTATAATTTTAATTATATGTTGATAATGGATTCCTAATTTGTAGCTATTAGCCATTTGAATTGGCCTATTTAAAGGCATTGATCATAACTAGCACACTAAGGAAGAATAAGTACAAAACCCTGAGACATGTAAATATGTTTCCTAAAGAACACGAAAAGAAACCTAGCTTGGAAGTTAATTCACAGAAAACAAAGCATTAATGGAGGAAATGATGATGTATAAATGAAGCATAAGAGAAGAGATGAAACTCACTGTAACAAAACAATGGCACAAAAGGATGATGCAGCTGATCGTGTCTACGAAGATTTTGAACCATCTTATGAATGGGCTCAAGATCATGAAAGTGACACGCTTATTCTTATGCTTAAAGGTCATCTCTTCTTTTCCCTCTAACTTTACTTATTTCATGCATGATTGCTTCTAATTTTTCTAAAACAAAATCTTTCTCTTTTAAGAAAGTCCTCTTCAACATTTGATTCAAACACATTTAATTGTGAGCCATTGTTTTATTACTGTTAGGAAATGTTTGAATAAAATCTCCACTTTAGTGTTTACAAAAGTTTGAATGGGGCAAAACTCTAATTTCATCCCATTCTTCCCATATTAGAAAAAAGAAGATACAATCAAACCATAAAATATGATGAAATAAATTCTCCTAATTTGCATTAGATTAGCGATCCAAACAATGAAATATAACTATTTTTAATCTTCTCTCGTCACTCCAAAAATTAGGAAAATTTGTTCCATTTCTTATCCTAAATACTTGTCCAATATTAAAAAAAAATTACTCGCGTGTAGATATGAATACTTACACCTACTTTTTAGTTTTTAATTTTGAATACAATTATTTAAAGCAATTCTTTATAATATAAATTCAGATAAAAAAATTAAAATACAATTTAAGTAAAAATGCGTAGTAAACTATTAGTGAAAATAAATTTAATTAGACCATAATATATAAGTTTTAAAAAATTAACATTTTTTAAAAACCATTCAATTTCACTGCTTTAAATAAAAAAATTATACATATATAAAATTGAATTTTAAACAATTCTACATTGTTAATATTTCTTCTATCAATAATTTTATTTTAATCACTTAAATTTTTTTAAAATATCCAAATAAAATTCACAACCAATAATAATTTTATTTTAATCTCTTAATTTAAAAAAAAATCCAAATAAAATTCGTTCGGAATGTAATTGCCTCACAACAAAACCTATCTACTTTTGAATAATGTGCAGGATTTAGAAGGGAGAATTTGAGAGTTAAAATTGGCACAAATCGTAGACTAAAGCTGAGAGGTGAAGAACAGATGAGCGAGAAGAAATGGCGTAGAATTAACAAAGAATTTGTGATTCCTGCTCATTCTAGCACCAACGGGATCAAAGCCAAGTTAGAAGGTGGCCTACTATACATAAGGATTCCCAAAACCATCACTCATGTTAAGCCACCAACACAACCTTATGCGAACCAAAAATATCCAAGACAAACCAATGAAGCACCAACACAAGAGCAACCAAACAAAAGTGAATCAGTTTCTCAGACCAAGGAAATGAGGAAAGTAGGGAAAGACGATAACAACGCTGGTGAAGATAGAGTGAAAGCTACCACTTCTAAAGCTGAGGAAATGCACGAAAGAATTAAGCATCCTGATTCTAAGAACATTGTTGATAATAATAAGGTTGAGAAGAAGGTTTACCAAATGTTACCTACAACACTCTATGGTTTGGTTGGGGATGTTATGAAGCAAAAGAAATTACCTAATTTGGTGGTTGCCATCTTCTTGTTCTTGGGCATGGCAATGTATGTCAAAAATGCAATCAAGTCCACTTTTGGAGGATCCACAATCCAAGACCCTTAAATATTGCTTCGCTAATGTATTTATATAATGCCACATGACGTATTTTATTTGTATTTGTAACCATCAATAATAATTATTTTAATAGTAATAATGGTTTTTATGTTGACTCTAAGCTGATGGTTGCCTACTTTTTACTACTACTAGTACTACTACTATTTCTTATTCATTCTTTAATAAATTATTTAATATAACTATTTCAGTAATAAAATATACCATAATGTATAATAAACTTTTCAGTAGAAGCAATAACATTTCACAGTAGACAAAGGATTAGTTTTGAACTACCATGAAACAAGTTTCGTTCCAAACTGAAACAGAACCAAGGTACCAGGACAACATTGTCTGAGTAGATTCAGCAGAGTTCAGAAAGTAGATAACTCATCAAAGTGCACACAACTTAATTAAGCCTAAGAGCTTGAGCATGATGTCGGATGTGATCATCTACGAATGTGGCTATAAAATAGTAAAGGTGGTCATAACCAGGATGGAAACGTAACAGTAGAGGAACGTTGGCTTTTCTGCAAGCCTCTTCAAACTTGTGAGGCAGCAGTTGATCAGGCAAAAATTTGTCATCCTCCCCCTGAAAAGTGTATTAACAATAACACATATAAAACCAACAAAAAACTCAATAAGATCATTTAAGTACATGCTTATATAAATTGAAACCATGCTCTACGACAGATAGTACAATATATGGCAGAACGTATTGATTTATTCATATTCATGCTAAAACTGGATTTCTTAAAACATAAAAATCAAGCACAATCTAATAAAACTGTACAGGACAAAAAGTAAAATTTTTACCACTCTTCAAATCAATCATTCACAAGTATTTTGAAAATAATAAACAAAAACCAAAATCTTTTACCTGATCAATCAAAATGGAGGAAGAGACATTAGGAAACTTCGTTACCAGACAGGTGGCATCATACTCCTGCATTTTTCAACTTCTTATTATAATGAAATATAAAGACTGGTTTAAAGCCAACATGCAGTTTGCTTATCAAATTTACCTCCCAATCAGATTTATTGTCACCTAGATAATTTGAGAATGCCTTCTGTCCCCAAGGACAATTTATAGGATTTGCGATTGGAGCAAATGCAGAAACAGACTGGAAAAAGCATGTTATGCAAACAAAAATAAGTTAGAATCTAAATAAGTAAATAAAATTGATTTATCGTGACAAGGTACAGTCTATATCTCATCATACAAATTTATTTTCTACAAATTTCAGAAGGTCACCCAAAGGATGAAATAATTGGTTTGGTTCTAATTTGCAACAAACAAAATATGCTGTGAAGATTGCAACAAACAAAATATGCTATGCAGATTGCAACAAGCATAATAAGCTATGCAGATTGCAACAAGCAAAATATGCCTATGCAGATTGCAACAAACATAATATGCTACGCAGATTGCAACAACTTTACCTTGATTTTGGAACAATAAACTATAAATGGTGTCTAACTTCTACTCAATTGCTGCTATGCCAACTTTCTCCTGAATACATTCATTTCTATCTTATCCGTTCTGTCCCACTATCTACCCCCTCAACATTCTCTTTTCCACTGCACATTTTTTTCTGTCAGTGTACTGTTCTACAACATTCACCACTATAGCATTTCTAGACTTAAAAGTATCCAGTACAGTCTACTGCAGCTAGTGAAAATGGACAAAGGGTTTTGCATCACTTGATGAGACATTGATGAGATAAACACAACTAGGTGTTTGTCTCAGGAAAAAGCAACGGTGGCCGGCAATGAGCTCATCAGACAATGACTAACAATGGAATTGACTCACTATAATACCAACTTAAAAGCAAAAATAGAAAAATAACTAAAGAGATTAATTCATCCCTTTACTTTCTTATTTTTGTACAAGGATTCTTACACCAAAGATATTCATTACAGATATGAGTAACCTACACACAAGTGATAGATAGGTAACATAAGTTAACCTATTCTAACAAGCTAGCCTATAAGTTAAACAATTTTGACAGGAAAAAAAATTAACCTTGATGAGTATCCTCCTTTTCACATAATTTGTCTCAACTATTAAATAGTAAAAGTTGCACAGTAAAGAATAAGCTTAAAATTATTAAGACTACCAGATATCCTAACAAATATGAGATATCAGTAACCCTTATGCAATATGCATCATGAGATAATGACTTAATATCTAAATACAATTGACATCCCTAGAAATAAAAATTGTATTTGCAGACAAATAAAATAAAAGTAATACCCATACAATCAACATGTAGCAGAGAAATTTATTAATATGCACTATCTCAGTTAGGGAAGGTAACTAATAAAAAACCATACATTACATAACAGTAAAACTATCCACTATTTTCAGGAAATTCCAATATTTTCAAACTAGCCCTTTTACTTTAAGTTTTCAGTTGCATAATCATCAAGACCTTATATTTGTCCTGATTTTTCAGGTAGATTGTCAGAGCACCATGCCCGCCCATAGAATGACCAAATATAGAAGCCTTTGATGTTTCCAGCTGTGGAAAATTATCACTCAGAAGCTTTGGCAGTTCCTTGACAACATAGTCATACATACGCCAATTTTTCCATTTCTCTTGTGTGGCATTGACATAAAATCCAGCACCTGTTTCAGAATGTATATGGAATTAAATATGTTCTATAAAATTAAGATGTATATATTGTATATTGCAAGTTAACTCTTTAGCTATAGCCCATAACAATTAAAATTATTCCACACAACAATCGCATCTTCTGAACAAAACGAGCTTTTCTTTTCTATCAAAATAAGGGGAATGTGTTGGGCCTCATATAAGTAAATATTATAAGAGAGCCAGGATTATTATAAGTAAATATTTAGAATCAATAATACAAAATGAATAACAAATTATTGAGGATGTTATACACAAGATATGGTGGATGGTTAAAATGGAGAAAAACATCAAGGGTTATTTGTGATTGCAAAGTACCTACAAAACTAAAAGACAAGTTTTATTGTACTGATATAGATTTGACTATACTATGTTATAATGAATATTGGGCTTTAAAAGGACAACATGAAACTATGGGGGAATAAAAGAAATGAAAATGTTAAGATGAATGTCTCACAATACAGGAAATGGCAGGATACAAAATGATTATATACAAGAAAAGATTGGTTTATCACCAATTGAGAAAAGATGACCTAAAACCAATTAAAGTGGTTTGGACACGTATAAAGAAAGAGACATCAATCAGAGTAGTAGTTTACATGACTTTTAGTCATGTAAAAAGGAGAGTGAGACCAAAAAGGACTAGTCAACCTCTCTAAGTGGGATAAGGCTTTGTTTTTATTGTTTGTAACAAGACATTACATTGAAATATATTGTCCCTTACTCAAATTATGATAGAAGGTTTATAATTTACATAAGTTAAATATCTAATCTCAAAATACACATAAAGATTACTACTTAGAAAGAAAAAAGGAATAGCCTTAGAGAACAAAAATAATTGTTTTACACCCCTTAATTGACAAGTCTCATAAATGATAAACCCTTATTAGGTTGAGTATTTCTTGAGATCTCTGCCACTACCATGTTGTTGAAGGAACTATATTAGCAAAAATTCCTTTTAACTACAAATATTGGGTAATTAAGAGTGGTACTACTAGATTCACAATATATAAAATTACCAAGAGTAAACCACAAGATTGGATCATATAAAATGAAAGCTCGGTCAGCAAGTCACAAACTATAGTAGAAGGAGGTAAAACATAACATACATAGTAACATACATGCAATGGCATTGAAGGATGACAAACAACAACACTCGTTTTCAATAGTACTTCTATATGACACATGATTGGGTCATACAAAATGAAACTTTACCAACAGCGTCACAAACAACAGTGGTAGAAGAAAACAGAACATCGATTACAAGTCTAGTACCAAACCTAAATGGCAATTTCAAGGAATTCAACATTCTCATATGACAAACAACAACAAGACTTCCTTCAAAAGTAAAAACAATCAACAAGACTAAAACTAAGGCGAAATATGAAGCTGGCCAGTCTGGTAATTTTCAAACAAGCCAATCCCCAATCCCAACCGAGCCAGGCCCTAGGTTAAGGTCCAGCCCTATTCAAAATGCATACCTACTCCAAGGTCCCAGCTGTCGGCTTCTCCTTCCACATTCAAGCCTCCTGCATCATCAAGTTAAAACTGAGAACATATAAAAGGTTAAAACAAAAGGAAAAGTAGAAAATCCATAACCAATTAAGTGTAGTAATTAAAATATATATTTTTTTAATTGCGATACTCCCTGTAGTATGCATTCCAGTCCTTTAATTTTTTGGTCCCTAAAATTTTCTTTTTCATGTCACTGTTATCTTCTGAGTGGCGACACGACTGAATAGATATTAGAAAATACGCATTGCTTCTTTCACATGAACCAAAATCAAAATCTACCCATAACAACCAATATCAAAAGTTTACCATTTTATAAATCTCAAATAAACAACTTCAGAGAAACTACGAAGTACCAAAACACCAATAATTTCAAAATAAATATCTTCCTATAAAAATATATCAAAAGTTTACAATTTTATAAAGCTGAATAAGTAACATCCGAGACCAAAATGAAAAAAAATAATAATTCCAGGATGACAAAAAAGAAAATATCTACCGGTTTAACAGACATGCAAGAAGAAATAATCTTTATAAACGAAAACATCTACTGGTTTAACAGACATGCAATAAGAAATAATCTTTATAAACGAAAATAATATCTACTGGTTTAACAGACATGCAAGAAGAAATAATCTTTACATCGCAACTTTATTTGGGGAATTGATGGAAAAAATAAAAAATTAAAAAAAAAGAGAGTGATTTACTTGGGGAAGTGTCGGGGGCAACCAAAGCAATGCCCTCAGCAGCAGCGACGCGTTGAGCACCAGCCTTGGTTATGAAGTTCTCGTCGGTGCATGTGAGGCCAGACAGCCAATACAGAACCTTTTGATTCACAGAATGGTAACATGGTCATGAAATGAAGTTGAATTTGAATGAATCGGAATGAGAAAAAGTGAAAGGGACTCACTGGGAATTTGTGAGAGGGAGAAGGAGAAGGAGGGAAGTAGATGTGGAAGTTCATGGAGCAGCCCAGAGTGGGGCTGAAATGCTTGAACCTCTTGTTGTACCCTCCGAACATCTTCCCGCTGCTAATCTCGGTGGGCTTCGTCTCCATCGTGCGATTCTGATTACAGCACTGACACACAGAGCAAGAGGGGTTTGGGTGAGTGAAGATCTTTCGCCAGAGTGACCTTTTAACTTCACAATTTCCTGAGATATGGAGGTGGTGCAGGAAGAACATATGGAGGTGCAGAAAGAACCACTCTCATTTTTCACTCATGAGATCATAAGTGGGTAAGCCCAGTCTAATCTGACCCAAAAGAAAAACAATATTATATATATATATATATATACGTCTTATCTAGTTTATTATGAAAATAATTTTACTACTGCATCTACTTTTTTTGAATGCATAATACAAAAATACAAAAAAATAATAATTAATTATGTTTTATATTGATAAAAATTATAAAAATATATAAAGACTAATTTATTATAGAAAGTATGAATATTATAATAAAATAATTTTATTATTATATATTATGGAGAGTTTTTGAGTATTTAACTTGATAAGGATTATATACTTAGTATTAAATTTAGGAAGAGTTTAGTGGACAGTTTAGAAAAACTTTATATATTTTCTCTGCAGATATATTGTATAATTATATAATTAGAAATGATTATATATTTTTATCATAAGCCAAAATTAACAGTGAGAATTTTTGTAATCTGTCTTGAATAGTATGATTCATTGTTAGATAACTGGACATAGCGTTATTTAGGTGAATCAGTATATATTTTATATTATTTTGTTTTCTCTTGTTCGTATATATTACTAGTTTTCATCTTATTAAAGGATTCTAAAAAATATCTACAAAACCATCACATGGACCCCTCAAAACCAGCACATGGTCTTTGTGTTCTTACTAGGCTCTTATGAAAAGTTTTCCAAACATTTGTAAACAATTTGACCTTTTTTATAGTTATTTTGTATCTTCTGTTAATATCAAAGTTTTTTTTTTTTAATAAATTCTTTCTATGACTAAAGGAGTAAATCCTACAACATGATGAATAACGAAGATCATGTAAGATGAAAGGAGGATTATTCCAAATTTCTCGTGGACCAAAGATTAGAAGCTAAGTTTTCTTATGAACTGAGCTCATAACACTTTTATATGGTATTTATCTGAAGAAATATATCAAATTATTTATAACTTAAAAAATGTAAAGGTATACTATCTTGTTGATGAATATGAAAACATGAACAACAAAGTCATTGTAGAAGAATCCTTTCACTGTACGAATCCCAAAGTAAAACATGAGTGTGAGACACATGACATTTATCTCATATCAAGTAAATCATCTCATCGTTTCTCAGACAAAATTGATATAAAGGTTGATTTCTTTAACCTACAACTTATTTATTTAAAACTTTGTTTTACTCTTTAAAACTTATCATAAATCAAAGAAGAGAGATAAATTTGAATTAGAGAGATAAATTTGAATTGAAGAAACATCATCTTAAGCTTTTTGTCTTTTATTTTATGAACTTTAATGTATCGTCTTAGAATTGTATGAGATAAAATAGTGTAATGAGTTAACTAAGTCTGAGTTTTTTTATAAAAATAATCTTGTTACTTTTTCTAATCAATCCTAAATCCTAAAATTAGACATTAAGTATTATAATAAAAAGTTAATGAATTTTAAATAGATCATATTGATAAAGTTTAATATTTATATACGTAATCACTATCCACACTCTACTTATATCAAAAAACAATAAAAAATGAACAATTTTAAAAATATACTATAAGTTTTCATGCAATTATTTGTTAATGTTATCTATATTTATTAATTTATCCAAAATGTACATATAACATAGTGACTTGTTATCAATAAATCAGTTTTTTTTTTAAATTATGATTTTTTTTTCACTTTACATCAGGTATACTATACATATATTATTTAAGATAATATTCAAGAGCTATACAAAATTTAAAAAATATTTTTTATGAATTTAAATTTATTCATATTTTAAAATTTAATTTTGAATAAATGTTTACTGAAAACTTACACATGATTTTAAGAAACTAAGAAGTTGTTTTATGCTTGGTAAGAAAAATTTCTTACTCAGTGGCAATGAAGCATGTCACATGGAGCATGATCAGCAAAGTCATCCCATATTAATGAACCACCTAGGGAAGTTGGCAACAGCCACAAACCTTTAATGCATGCCTGTAGACTTCAACCGTACACCTTCATTACACTACACCCTCTCTTCTCTCTATCTCTCTTATCTCTTTCTGTTTATGGCATGACAAGTGTTAACAAGCTGCTTCTAGTTTCACTCCCATCAGTGTTTTTCCCTTTGTATGCTCAACTTCACTCACATTTCTCACTTAATTTTCATTCTTTCTTTTGTTTCTCTTAACAAGGTCAGTTTTTGGATTTAAAACAAAACATTTTGTGACTGAAGAGAACAACCCTTTGGTTGAATAAACATAACTGTTGTTCCCACATAAAAGTTAAGGGTATATTGTATTCTGCTTTGTTTTTTACTGATTGTGACTGCGTTCTTAGCTGGGTAGATAAACAACTCTAGACGGAGAAAACAAAGTTACATTAGTATTTGAATTTTATATTTTTGTTTTTTGCCTGTGGTTTTTAGGCATGTGAGCTGTCTAGAAAGCCAAAAAGGACACCTTATTAATGGATATTGTATGATATATTTCATTCATTCTTCTAATTTTAGGAGTGGGAAATTTCTCTGTCCGAATATCTGAAAATTAGTTCAGTTTTTTGTCAGCGAAGATCCACCAAAAAGATTTGATTTTGCAGTTTATTTTACATCTTAGTAGTAACACAAACCTCTGATCAAAAGGGTCAAATTGGGTTGTTGAGTTAGAGGAATGTGAAGGGCCTACCATTCAGGGGGTCATATAGGATTCTGCGATGTGTTTAGTTTATTTATGGACATAAAACTTGGATTAGAAAGAAGTCACCCATTGAAAAGTTCATAGAACTAGAAGCAAATAAAGTATTGGAGATTTCATTTCAAGGCTTGTGTTTATGCATGGTGGGAAGCATCATGGAAGTAGTTAGTAATGAATACTCGAATGGCTCTGTTCAGGGCAGCAATGGTTCAGAGGAGAAGCTTGATGATCTTCGCAGCCTTTTTGGGAAGGCTGATGATGATCCTTTGAGAATTGTGAGTATTGGTGCTGGTGCTTGGGGCAGTGTTTTTGCTGCTTTGTTGCAAGATAGTTTTGGCCAATTCCGCGATAAGGTGCAAATCAGGATATGGAGAAGGCCAGGAAAGACAGTTGATAGAGCAACAGCAAAGCACCTCTTTGAAGTTATCAACTCCAGGGAGGATGTGTTGAGAAGGTTGATCAGGCGTTGTGCTTATCTCAAATATGTTGAGGCCAGGCTTGGTGACAGGACTCTTCTAGCTGATGAGATTCTGAAAGATGGATTTTGTTTGAATATGATAGATACACCACTTTGTCCATTGAAGGTGGTCACAAACTTGCAAGAAGCTGTTTGGGATGCTGATATTGTGGTTAATGGTTTGCCTTCAACCGAAACAAGGGAGATTTTTGAAGAGATAAGTAACTATTGGAAGGAGAGAATCACAGTGCCTGTGATAATCTCATTGGCAAAGGGTATAGAGGCTGCATTGGAGCCTGTTCCCCATATTATAACTCCCACAAGAATGATTAACCAATCAAGTAAGGTTTTTCTTCTTATTATCATGAGTTATCTTTTCTCCATTCTTCCTACTTCTTTCTTGTACTTGAAAGGCAATCCTTTTCTCATGCAATTGATACCATAAAAGAAGTAAAGGAATTCCACCAAGGTTTTAAATTGCATTTGCATGGCTACTTAAAGTTACATTTGCCTACAATTTTGTTAATCACTATACAACTGCAATTTAAAACCTTCGGTTGCTTGAGCTTTGATATAGCTTCAACTTTTTACTTTTGTGGTAAAGATATTACTATTTAATTAGTAAATACATGGTTGGTTCTTTACCATTTTTTTGTTATCTAGTTGGGTGTGCTAAGAATAAGAAAATATTTGTCTCTGTAACATTGAGGACACTTTTGTGTCATGGTTCAGGGATTCATGATATCTTACTTTGTAACATTTCTCATGTAGTCACATCCACCGGCTAATGGTCTATATGACATACTACTTTTTGAATAACTTTTCATCTTTTGACCAGTACAGCTAGAGAGGAAGTCTAGCCAAAGAAACTTCAGCAGCATTATTGTGAGTTTTATTGACGGAGACAATGTTGTTTTATTTTGAATGAATGTCAAACTCTACCCTCCCATCCACTCCTAGCAAGTTCATTTCACTTAAAGTTCTCATTCATATTTAGGAATACTACAGATCAACGATAATAAATCCCAAACTTCATTATAGATTTTAGCCTTTAGAGTATGAAGTCAAGCAGTAAATCTTGATTCAGAAATTAACACCAGAAAATATGAAAAATGCATACAAAATATGTAGTTGTGTACATTTCAAAATTGATAACTCTGCTCTTATCCTCTAAAGTTTAAAACACACTTCATATGAGGTACATCTATATACAATTTGATAATACACAGGGTAGGTACTGCTATTTGCTATCCATAACTTATTTTATACCAACCAATAAAACCTAGTAACTTGGTAGTATATCTATTTTATCTACCCTCATTCTCAATTGTTTACAATGTATATGCTTTGACAGCTGGAGTGCCTATGGAGAACATTCTTTATCTTGGTGGTCCAAATATTGCCTCAGAAATTTACAACAAGGAATATGCCAATGCTCGAATATGTGGAGCTGATAAATGGAGGAAACCTCTAGCAAAGTTCCTACGACAACCACATTTTATTGTCTGGGACAACAGTGACCTTGTCACCCATGAAGTCATGGGTGGCTTGAAAAATGTCTATGCAATTGGTGCAGGTAAGCTTCAAATTAGTAGAGGTTGTTTGGACAAACTTCTCCCATAAACACTTTCAGAAAGGAAAGTAAAAGGAAAACATTAAATAAGCCTTTTCATAAGCTAAAGTTAGTTTAGGCATAGTTAATTCGTAGAAACTGTCAGATTAATTCTCTAAATTCACAATTTTAAGTTGTGCATAAGCTAACTTCATCCTACAGAGAAGTTGATTTCATTATTTTCTTTTTATTTTTCTTTTTCAGAAGGGATTATGGAGAAAATTATCTAAACATGTCTTCAATAACATACCTTAATAGCTAGTGTGAAACTTGTCGTATTCTGTATTGCCATGCCTTTTATATGTTATAATAGTTGCAACATTTGAAGATAACCCTTTGTGAGACCTAATTCTACTTTTTCAGTTTTCACCCCCAATTTTCGTTCTGAATGCTATTCAAGCATTAGAATGTGCTAAAAAGTAACTTTGATTAATGATTATAGGAGAAATGAACAGAAGAAAGAAAACTAGTTGAGAAACATAAACAAAAATTGAATTTCTAATATTCCCAAACTACGGTTGATTCTCCCAATAGCAAGTGGCTAGATCAGTACATTAATAACTAACCTTTATTATTTTTGGTAATACATTTTTGATCTTCAGTGTTTTGGGTTAATGCCATTGCTTTTTGTCTTCCTTTTGATTAGTATTGCTGTTGCAAATGGAAAATGGGAATTTTTTTTACTGTGATAATAGCATCCCCTGTTCTTTTCCATAGCTTGCATTAACTTTCTGATTCACAATCTCTACTACATATGTCATTATTATTGTCAGGTATGGTAGCAGCCCTTACCAATGAGAGTGCCACCAGCAAATCTGTATACTTTGCACACTGCACATCAGAGATGATATTTATCACTCACTTGTTGGCTGAAGGACCTGAGAAACTTGCAGGGCCATTATTGGCTGACACTTATGTGACTTTACTAAAAGGTCGTAATGCATGGTACGGCCAGATGCTAGCTAAAGGTGAATTAAGCCCAGACATGGGTGACAGCATCAGTGGCAAAGGAATGATTCAGGTATGTTGTGTTTTTTCCACTTGGTTTCTTCCGAACACCTACTCTAAATTCCTCAAGTGTTTCTATGCACTTTGGAATGTACACATAGTATAATATGCACTAAAAAGTGAATATTATGCATAAATAATATAATTCCACCGAATTTAAATTTAATTCAACTTCACAAGATGATGATTTAGTGAGGAGAAGTTTAGATCTACCTCAAGTCAAAAGATTAGACCCCTTGAGTATAGGATTAGGAATCCAATTTCAGGTAACATAATAGATCCAACAAACTTAATTAAGATAGACTTTAAAAACAGTCTTAAAATAGTAAAATTTAATCTCACTTAACCTCACAAAACTTGTGACTCAGTAAATTAAAGTTTCCCTCCACCTATATATTATAATCCGGCCATATCGATGTGGGAGCTAAGAAGCTGCATCAGCTAACTACTGTGGATAGTTGATCCGTAAATGCTTTTGTTACATAAGTTGTGGATTTTCTTAGTTTGTGAAAACAAAACAATTCATCCTCGTTAAAAATTTTCTGATTGAAAAAATATGATTGCTGTTTATATTTGTAGGGTGTCTCGGCAGTGGAGGCCTTTTTTGAACTTCTGAGCCATTCAAGCCTGAATGTGTTGCACCCAGAAGAGAAAAAACCTGTTGCTCCAGTTGAACTTTGCCCCATCCTGAAGACACTGTATAAAATATTGATATCGAGGTAATTGATTTCTTGCAACCATTGCATGCCTCTTTACGTGTGACCCTTCTAGCTCATCACATTGAAAACTAGATTTTTATCCAAAAATAGATACATAAATTAGAGGATAAAATATTTTCTACTTAATGGACATATAAAAGAAGAGATTAATTATGACTTAATTTCTGGTTAATTATGTAAATATTTTCTACTAAATAACCTTTAACTGGTTAATTGTGTAAATATTTCTACTTTTAGACATTTGTGTGTCTCTCAGTTAAATTACTCAATTACTTGCAAATTTATACTTTCCAAACAATACAGTACACAAATTTTAATATTTTAAATTAGTTTTTTAATGGACTGACCTATCTTATTATTTCTAAAAGAAAGTCTCGAAAAGTTTCATTACTAAATGAATTTAATCCAAAATTTGAAAATCAGTACTTTGAAGTCATTTTTCTTTATTTTCAGTTAAATATTTTATATATTTATCCTCATAAATTTACGTAAATCAATATTATATCACAACTGCATTATATTTTCGTTAATTATTATCTGCAATTTGGAATGGAAGACATTACCATAGAAATTAGAAAATTATGAAAACTAAAAGTGAATAATTAAAAATAAAGACATTATTTAGTAGGAATTTTGGTTTTTGTTCCCACCATATGACAAAACAAAAAAGTACAGAAATTAAAATTGTACATAAACTAAAGTAAGGGCTTAATGCAGCTTGGCTATGCTACAAGTTTCTTTACCTTGCTACTGATGCATTTTGCATTTTTCAGGGAATACTCATCATCAGAAGCTATTCTCCAAGCTCTCAGGGATGAAAATCAGAATGATCCGCGTGAACGCATTGAGATTGCACAAAGCCATGCTTTCTACATGCCTTCACTTCTTGGACAACCATGATTATTTTTTTTATCTTTTCAAAATTTCCATGTGTGGGGCATTTCTCAATGTTTTACTTCTATGTATACCATTTCACCAATTCTTATGGCTTAGAACGCAGCATTTTATGATGAATTTTGCAATTCATACGAGTATATTGAATTTTATGACAAGTATAAAGAATTCTGATATTTTCTGTTAGTGTGCTAGATGTTGAAGTTTTAATTTAACTAAATAAAATATCAAATGAGTAAAAAAAATATTAGGTCAGATAATTGGTCAGTTATATTAAGGAAATTTGCTCACATAATTGCTCACCAAACTGTGTAGAATGTAGTCTAGAAGACTTCCCACTGAGCTTTGAAAGACATAAATTTTATCTGATGTAATATACATATACTCCAATAGGAGTTTTATAACTCTGTATTAAACTTATATGACTAAATAACCTCTACAATGCAAATACCATCTTAATCTTTTAAAGCCATTAGTTTCTCTACCTAACAAAGATTATGATTGGTATTAAAACAAAGACTAATACCACATGTTTTATGAATAAATTAAATACGTCAATATATTATAATGTAATTAAGATACGGCTACCAGACATATGTTGTTTTTATGCAGTTATTTTCTTCAGCGAATTTCTTGAGCAGAAAAAATCGTACAATATTGTGTGGGAAAGTACTCATCCAACTATACTTATTTGCAAAAATACTTTTTTACTTAGAATAAATCATATTATAATATGAACTTTTTTAGGTAATACATTATAACATAAATTGTTTAATCCTTCCCTTTCCTTTTGTTTCAAATAAGAAGTTAAATTGCTGTCATTACTTTTGTCTCCTTGAGATGACACATTTGTTCTTTAGCATACCTCAGAATTTCAAAATATTCACATCCAAACAAAGCCAAATAACTAAATAATAAAGACGTAGAAGGGTTTTATGATCAGTGTATGCAGAACTCTATACTCTAAAATTAGTACGTCACCTGGTATTTATCAGAGAAAACTACATAACTGTACATGAATTTTAACCTTTTAACGGCAACTTGAATATTTTACTCTCACAAACTCGAATTCCTAGAAAAGATACACCAAACAAACTCAAATGAAAATAATATTCTTAACCTACAAGATTCCTAAAAGACAAAAACTAGAGAGTAACATCCTTGCCCTTTAAGATGAACTAACGAGAAGACGCCAAGAGATCTTCTAAACTGTAAACTATTTGTTTAGGAGGTGGTCTTGGAGGCTTTTTAGAAGGTGGTCTTGGTGGCAATTCTGATGTTGATTTGTGTGTTTTGTTAGCATTCAGAGTTATCTCTCCTATCAACTTTGGGGGACAGTTATCAACCTCCCATATTGTTTCTATCAAATATTGGATTTCTGGGTCCATCTCTGCATCTTCCCATGCTTTTCTTTTCTTACTTGAACCATTATCACCATTTGTTTTGCAGAATCCTCCTTCTCTTTGCAAACAAAACTCATTCCCCACTTTCTCTCTTCCTTCAACCTTAGCTGCACCATCTTTTCTTCTTTCATGACAATCCTTGTCGTTAATCTGTTTTAGACGACATAACTCTTTCCACAAAATCTGTTTTCTCAAGGAATCAAAATTTTTCCTTTCCATTGGACTTTCTGTAACTTTCTCAACTCTCTGGTCATTTATTTATAGAAAAAGATCAAAATATTAGAAGATCAAGCTTCCTTTTTGGAATATCTTCTTTCTTGATTTTCTTGTTTCTCTTTATCAAAATGTTAATATCTTAATTTATTTTAAAAATAACTACCATATTGTTTCTAGTATTATTTGCTTTCTATAATCAGTTAAGATTCTATTTATTATGGATTTATTTCAAACGTATCAGTATATTATGATATGCATTTAAATTGTTTACTAATTATATTTAATTATTTAGTTATATTAAAGAAGAAAAAAAAAAAGACAAGTTCTGATTTCGATAACATTTAAAAATATTTTAACTACCAAAAGTTGTTTTTTCTTATCTAAATTTAAATAACAATTATATGTAATATAATATCAACATATTATATTTGTGAAAAATATTTTGAAATTTTAAAATGAATTCTGTTTATCAGAATAATAACAATATCTTAATTTATCTTAAAGTTAGTTATTATATCATTTTTATTATCAGTTTTTATATAATCAATTAAGATTCTAATTATTATACATTTATTTCAAACATACCAGCGTACATACCTAAATGATTTATCAATTATATTTAATTTTCCGATTACATATTAAAGACAGAATTACACATATAAATTATTTATTAATTATATATAAGTATTCCGTTATGTTAAAAAATAACAAGATTTGATTTTGGTAACTTTAAACAGTATCTTAATTAATAAAAGTAGAATTTTTTAAGGTGTCTTTATCTAGATTTATATAATATTTGTTAATATATGTGATATAATAGCAACATATTTTATTCATGAAAAATATTTTAAAGTTTTAATGAATTCTCTTTATAAGAAAAATTAAATCTATCTTAAAATTAGTTATTTCTATTATCATTTGTTTTTATAATGAATTAAGATTCTAATTATTATGAATTTCAAATGCACATTTAAATTATTTATCAATTATATTTAATTAGTCAGTTATATTAAGGAAATTTCGGTAAACTTGAAAAATATTTTAAAGTTCAATTTTTTATGTAGATTTATATAATATTTATTAATATATGTGTTATAACATCAACATGAAAAATATTTTAAATTTTTAAAACGAAGTCTATTTAAATAGTGTGTCTTTATAGAATAAAAACAATAATTCTAAAAATTAAACAGAAAAAATTTGAGAAATTAAAACTAGAACAAAAAACAAGGCATTTAAAATATTTATTTCTTTAATTTTATTATCAATTCATCACTTTATTTTATTTTTGCTAATATATGTAAAAAGTAAGATAAACACAATTACCTAGGCGGTCAAAATCCCGAAGCAAACCTAATAGTATAAACAGATGCGTCCAATCTAGGATTTGGTGGAATCCTAAAACAAAAACTAAAAGAAAGTCCTGAGTAAATAGTAAAATACCACTCTGGAGCTTGAAATGAAATGCAGAAAAAATATAGTACAGTTAAAAAAGAGGTTTTGGCTATCGTATTATGTATTTCAAAATGATTTGATTAATAAAACTTTTGTTTTAAGAATCGATTGTAAGTCTGCAAAAGAAATTCTGAAGAAAGATGTTAAAAACATTGTTTCAAAACAAATCTTTGCTAGATGACAGAGTATTTTATCCTGTTTTGATTTTATAAAAGGGGTAAATAACTCAATACCCGACTTTCTAACACGAGAATTTTTGCAGGGACATGTCTGAAAAACCAAAGTCTCGGGGTTTATCGTTAGACGATTTCGCCCCTTTAGCCAGTAAAAAG
>Ga0209489_103457_pt1 | contig 30758 bp, 11 predicted proteins | sample SiratrowhiteBW_FD_187527 | JGI IMG/M metagenome (GOLD analysis project Ga0209489, IMG submission 187527) | Root nodule microbial communities of legume samples collected from California, USA - Siratro white BW (SPAdes) (version 2) | ecosystem: Host-associated > Plants > Roots > Nodule | place...
ATATATATATATATATATATATATATATATATATATATATATATATATATATATATATATATATATGACGTGTTTGATATCACTGAAAGAAAGAGATCCCAACAAGGTTGATACCCCTAAGTTCCCCAATCATTTGTGGCACATAAAAGATTTATTAAAGAGAAAAAAACAAAGCAGAGACTGGTAGGATTCAAGCATTTTGTGTCAAATGGTGTGGTGTGAAACTTATTCCTTCATTACATTACGAGGAAATTGCACTTATCTCCATTGAGTAATTTATGGAGGATTAAAGTTGGGGAGTTTGGAATGACAGATTGTAAAATATATTCCTTCATTACATTTCATTTCATAATGTGGAAATTTTACTTACCTCCTATAAGGTTACTAAATGACACTCACATCCTTTTTTTAGTTCTAAAACAGCCACTCATCTCTTTTATCTTTTTAATAAAATGACATTTACAATCTCTATAGTTTTAAATAGACATTAACCTCTCTCATATTTTGGAATAAATGATTCTCACTTCTATTATGTTTTTTATACAGTAACTCACCTCCCTTTATTTTTATAATAGCTTTTTTAAAAAAATTCTTTATAAAACTTCTTTAATTTTTATATTTTAAAACTTTAATTTTTAATTTTCTTAATTTTTTTATTTAATTTTTTTAGTATGATATTTTAAAATAAAATAAGGGAAGTGTCATTTTATTAAAAATATAGGGAAGATGGATGTTATTTTATTAAAAGCATGAGAGAGGTGAATATTTATTTAGAAACTAGAGATGTGAATGTTATTTTATTAAAATTATTGAGGAATGTCAATTTTAAAACTAGAAAAGATGGGAGAGTCACTCAATTAGAAACCTTAAGGGAGGCATGTTCAATTTCACCATCATTATTGTTTGTGAAATTCCTGGGTTTCGTTCTCCTCGAGCTATTAATTATTGCTTTTTGCAGTTTGCATTGCTTGAGAGCTCATCAGTTGATGATGACCTTGCAAATTTGAAGAAAGAATTATCTGGTGGTTCAAAGGTAAGCTTCAAATAGGAAATAGTTTTTATGTCTGGGTATAATGCAACGAGAATTTAATTAACTGTCTTGCAAGTTGTTTTCGCGGTTCTGTGACTAGAAGTTGGTAAACCTGTGAAAGGCCAGGAATTACTTTTTTCTTTTTCCTAACGCATTGTATTTTGTTAAAGTAAAATTTGACGGAGAGGAAATTTGTACTACACTACCTAGGTGCTGCTTATCATATTTTTCATTAAATTGTTTGACTATTTGCTTCAAGCAGAAAGGTGATCTTCCTCCTGGAAGAAGTGGCACCACTAGCACCAACACTGGAAATCCATTTCGAGACTCTGAGATTGAGTTGGAACTTGATCAATTGAGGCAAAGAGCTAAGGAATTTTGAAGCATGGAATCTTTTTTTGTTTCTTCATATGTAGCTTGAATCAAATTTCTGTATTTGTAATATCAACGTTGTACAGCTAAAAGGCCAATCACAATATTGTTAACTACTGGCCAAAAATTGGTTGGAAAATTGAACTGATTAACTGCATGCTCATGAAGCTCATGTTTTGAACTCTTAAGTGTGTTGATATTGTAATATAAGACGGTTAACAGTCCTTTTTTCTTTCTTTATTAAAATGCGTGATGTTTGCACAAAAACTCTACATTCTAACAATTGCTATTGTCGATAATCTTCACCAGGAGAAGAGACATGGTATTTAAAATCTCGTAGCATGTCCAGAACCGCAAGGTTAGCAACACCACCATGTTCATAAATCATAAGGGTGCATCCTATTTGACCTTTTGTTAAGTGGTTGGGTGTTGTAAGTGTATTTTGTTTTGGGCATGCATTTTTTCATCTTAATTTGCGGAGAATGGGGGTTTATTTTACCATCAAAATGTTTAATGAGTGTTGCCCGTTTCGCTTATTTTTGTAATTTCTTTTCACGTGAAGCTGTAACCCAGCATGATATGACACGGATAGTGTTTAGTTGCTGATAAAACTGTAGCCAATTCTTATTTTAGAGACAAACCTAGTGTATGATGACAAATTCCTAGGGTTGTAATTATTTAAGCTCTTATAGCATTGTGTGTTAGAAAAATAATATATCCAAAGTTTTTCAAACAAACTACACACGAAAAAGGTCAAATTGGACTAAAGAGATAAGGATTTGTTACCACTTGTTACCACCAGGAGATGTTATATTGATTTGATGAAGCCAAATCAATTACAACTAAAGTTGCTGAGTTAATTTGAAGAAACCAGTCAAGTTGACCAAGTCAAGACCAAGTGCTTTCAAGTGAAGATGTATGGAGTTTGCATGAAGATTGAAGTTTTTGGATCTAAGCTTTAGGTGGTGTTGGTGTGTCCAGATCGAGGTTAAAAACGGTGATGATAAATGTGTTGATCATTGATAAGCTCCACTGTGAAAATTGGCTTTAGCAAGGTTTTTAAAAAATCATTAAAATCAGATTTCAAATTTTGATAAACCATTTTAACTGTCTTTTAAAATTTAGTTGACTGAGTGTCAAATCAATCGACTAAAGTTTGACTGTTGTCACTACAGCTGTTTATATAGTTGGTGCGTTTTCAAAAGAATAGAAGAGAGAATTTTTGAACATACTACTCTGATTGAGTTAAGATTTTACAAGCAAGAGAAAACGTTGCCACACTTTTTGAGATGAAGATAAATTTGAAGTTTTCAAAGAATTCATCAAGAACTGAATTTCTGCATTCTGCTGGAGCTTTGAAACTGACTGCACATTTCTACATCATTGATCTGACCTCAGCCTAAGCACTCTATACCTGTTTCCTCTTATATTTCTGATCTGTTGTATAGAGTTGCTTTTGTTAGTTGATTTCTGTGTAAATCTTTCAATTGTATTAAAACTGCTACTGTGTTCTTGAATTACTGGAGTGTAATTCATTGTACAGTGAGTCTGTACTGGTGGTTTGCCTGCTGTGGAGAGCAGTGTGAGGCGTTTCTTGGTTATACAATGAATTCTGTATAACTGAGTTGTTGTAGGTTTCAACAAGGGTGTTCTTGAAACACACAATGAGTTCTGTGTGGTTTCTTGGTCTGCTGTAGGTTCAGCAGTGGTTTGCTGCGGGGAGCAGTAAGGCGTTTCCAGGTTATATAGTGGATTATGTATAACTGTGACTTGCTGTAGGTTTCAGCAAAGGTGTTCTTGAAACACACAGTGGACGTTGTGTGGTTTCTTGGTCTGTTGAAGGTTCAACAGCGGTTTGCTGCGGGGAGCAATGTGTTCTTGTTGTGAGCAAGTGTTGTAAACTTGATCAGTTTGATCATTTTTAGTGAAATCCTTACTGTGGAGTAAGGGACTGGACATAGCCCGTTTTATTGGGTGAACCAGGATAAAAATCTTTGTATTCTTGAATCTTCTTTCTCTATCTTGATCACTGATACAATTGATTGTTTCATTGTGTGCTATAAACTGTTTTTAGAATCAATAATTGAACTCTATTGATTTAGGACTTAATCAGTTTTTAATAATTGTTTCTTTTATAAAAAGAATTTTAATTTGTGATTGGTTCTTAATAATTAAAACTGTTAACTGGATTGATCTGACCAGTTCATTCTGTGCTGTTAACTTCTTTCAGTTTCAGTGTTTTTAATAAGATCGCTTCCGCAGTTACATTTGAATCAAGTCTATCTAAAGTATTTGAATTCTGATAAAACTGTTTGGTTTGTTGCATTGTGCTGTGACTTGATTGAGTTATGTTTACTGATTCATTCTATTGCACTGTTCAGTAAAGTTAATAAAGATCCAGTCTATCAAACTGACTTGCATTTTCTTAAAAGATTAAATAGTTTCGAAAAAGATTTTGAAATCCAATTCACCCCCGCCCCTTCTTGTATTTCAACCAAAACAGTTTCTTACAGATTTCATTGTACTAAAGAGATAAGGATTTATTTCAGGATACCTTTGTAATAGCACTAAAGTTACTTTGTGATTTGATAAAGTCAACTTGGATCAAGAATAAAAATCATTTGGTGTTGGTCTAGACTTAGACTTTGTGTGTGAGTGTGATTTATGGAGTGTGATCCGTGGACTATGAGCAAGCATTTTGAACCTTTGGAATGAATTTTAAAGATATACAACCTTTGGAATGAATTTTAAAGATCTACTAAGGCTAAAGTTTAAAATTATTTTAAGTGAGGCTTAATCATTTTCGAAAATCACTATAACAAGGTTTTGCAATCAATTGTTTTTAAAAATCAATTTGTTGAAAAATCTATTTTTGAGAAAAATCAATCGATTGAGTTTGGCTTTCAATCAATTGAATCAGGCCTGTTAAGTCAGTTTTGAAATTGGTTGCTTCATAAAACAGTGTGCTTGTTTTCTTAAAAACACATAACTCATATACTACATTTCTGAGATAGCTTAAGGTGCGAAAAACAATGTTCATTCAAGAGAAGTGATTGAGTCTTTGAAAAAAATCAAGTGTTTCTCTTCAAGAAAAATCAAGATTGTAGATTTGAAGCTCTCCATTGGTGAAAAATGTGTTACTCTGGTTTTGGATCATTAGAGATAAGTTTTCTGTATTGGTTTTTTGTCATAAGATTGTTATTGTGCATAATTGAATTCAATAGTATAGGTTACTAAAACCTTGGTAGCTAATGTTAGATACCAATTATTTGACTTAATTGGTCACTAAATTCAATCATTATTTCTATTTTGTAGTTATTTAGCAACTAAAATCTAATTTGGTGACTATTTTGGTCACAAGTAGTAACTATTTCATTTGATAGCTAAAAATTGGTCTCTAAGCAACCTTTTTCTTGTAGTGCAATAAAGGTAATTCAAAGAGTTGTTGAGTACTTGTCATTTGTGTGTTTCTATTCTTAATATTCTGGTATCAGAGCCCCCATTGGGCCTTATAAAATCAAAGCAGCAGTCTTTGACATTCATACAACAGTAGATATGATTACTACTGAAAGGAATTTTGTGTAGCCATCCATTCCTCACTTTAATGGTCACTATGACCACTGGAGCATGTCAATGGAGAATTTCTTACGATCTAAGAAATTATGGAGACTGGTAGAGACTGGCTACGAAGAACTAGCAAGTGAATCAGCGTAGACAGAAGCAGACCGCAAGCAGTTGGAAGAATTGAAACTAAAGGATCTAAAAGTGAAAAACTTTCTCTGTCAAGCGATAGGTCGAATGATTTTGGAAACTATTCTTGAGAAGAAAACTTCCAAACAAATTTGGTAGTCTATGAAGAGGAAGTTTGAAGGGAGTGCTAGGGTCAAAAGGTCACACTTACAAGCTCTTCGCAAATAGTTTGAAATCCTAGAGATGAAGAATAGAGAAGGAGTATATGAGTATTTTTCAAGAGTGTTTTCAGTAGCAAACAAGATGAGGACGTACGGTAAGTAGAAGCAAGATGTCACAGTGGTGGAAAAAAATTCTCAGATCACTAAGTGAGAAGTTCAATTATGTTGTATGCTCAAATGAGGAATCCAAAGATATCTATCAACTCTCCATTGATGAGTTACAGAGTTCTCTAATTGTTCATGAAGAAAAATTCCAACGACATACAGGAGAAGAGCAAGCGCTCAAAATTAGTCAAGAAGACAAATTTGGTGCAAGAGGACGGGGTCGAGGTGCACACAGAGGCAGAGGAAGAGGAAGACGCCAACCCTACAACAAAGCAACAACACAATGTTTTAAGTGCCACAATTTTGGACATTTTCAATATGAATGTCCAAGATGGGATAAGGAAGCCAACTATGCTGAAATAGGAGAAGAAGAAGAGATGGTGTTGATGTCATATGTAGAAATGAATGATGCTCGGAGGGGAGATGTATGGTTCTTAAACTCTGGATGCAACAACCATATGTGTGATGACAAGACTTTATTCTCTGATCTTAATGAGAATTTCAAGCGAACAATAAAGCTGGGAAATGATACAAAGATAAATGTATTGGGAAAAGCCATTGTAAGATTGAAAGTAAGTGACTTTACATATGTTGTTAGTGAAGTATTTTTTATACCTGAATTAAAAAACAATTTCTTGAGCATTGGTCAACTGCAAGAAAAAGGGTTGGCAATTCTCATTAAACATAGAATGCTCAAGATTTATCATCCAGAGAAAGGGCTTATAATACAAATAGAGATGTCAGCAAATCGAATGTTTGTGATGATAGCAAAATCATGGACGCAATAGTCCACTTGTCTTTACACCTCTATACAGGATATGACACATTTATAGCATTGTCGTTATGGACACTTGAGCTACAAGGGGTTGACAACTCTACAATCTAAAAGATGGTACATGGATTGCCTACGTTCAAGACTCCAACAACAGTGTGAAACTGCATGATTGGCAAACAACATGGAGATCCAATCCCAAAGAAAAGCAATTGAAGGGCCACAAAAACACTCCAGCTCATTCATGCAGATCTTTGTGGACCAATCTCTCCTATATCTAATAGCAAGAAGAGATATATTATATGCTTTATTGATGACTTCACAAGAAAAACATGGACTTATTTTTTAGTAGAAAAATCTGAAGCATTAAACATGTTCAAACATTTTAAGAGTTGTGTTGGGAAAGAAGTAGGAGGATACATTAAATGCTTAAGAATAGATTGAGGAGGGGAGTTCATATCACTTGAGTTCAATGAGTTCTGCACAAAAAAACGGCATCAACAAATAATTGACTACAGCTTATACTCCACAGCAAAACGGAGTATCTGAAAGAAAAAATTGAACTATAAGGCATACGGTTCGATACATGCTCTCTGAAAGGAAGATTCTTAAGACTTTCTGGCTGGAGGCAGTGAACTAGAGAGCACATATTCTAAATAGGAGTCCCACATTAGCAGTAAAAAATCAAACACCTGAAGAAGCTTGGAGTGGAAACATACCCTCGGTTGAGTATTTAGAGTTTTCGGATGTGTGGCGCATGTACATGTTCCTGATGCAAGCAGATAAAAACTAGATGCAAAGAGTCGTGCTTGTGTGTTACTAGGAGTAAGTGAGGAGTCTAAGGCATATCGACTCTACGATCCAGCTACAAAAAGGATTGTAGTTAGTAGAGATGTAGTGTTTGAGGAAGAAAAAATTGGAATTGGGATAAGAGTTTTGAAGAACACATAATGGTTGATTTGGAATGGAACGATCAAGAGGATAATGAAGCAATAAACGCAAAAAATGAGGAAGTAGTAAGTGGAGAAGAGGAAGCAATTGAATCAAATGATAGTCTTCAAAATTGTGAAGAAAGAAAAAGAAGACCTCCAAGGTGGATGAGAGATTATGTAACTGGGGAAGGACTTTCAGAAGAATCGGAAGAAGAAGATGCAAGTATCAACTCAATAATGTTTGCTTCAACAGATCTATTATATTTTGAGGAGGTGGTGAAGCATGACAAATGGAGGACAACTATGGACATGGAGATTAAAGCTATAGAGAGAAATAATACATGGGAACTCACTGATCTTCCTAAAGGGGCAAAGAAGATTGGAGTGAAGTGGGTTTATAAAACCAAACTCAAGGAGAATGGAGAAGTGGATAAATTGAAATCTCGTTTGGTGGCAAAGGGGTATGTGCAACAACAAGGGATAGACTACACAAAAGTATTTGCACCAGTTGTGAGAATGGACACAGTGAGAATGATTGTGGCTCTAGCAGCTCAAAAAGGGTGGACCCTCTATCAACTCGATGTCAAGTTTGCCTTCTTACATGGGGAACTTAACGAATAAGTATACATGGAGCAGCCGAAGGGTTATGAGTTGGAAAATAGTCCTCGAAAGGTGTACAAGTTGAAGAAAGCACTATATGGACTAAAACAAGCTCCACGAGCTTGGTTCAGTCGAATTGAATCACATTTCAAAAGTGAAGGGTTTGAAAAATGCTAGCATACACTATTAAAACTACCATAGAAGGTAAGATTCTCATTATCAGTTTATATGTTGATGATTTAATGTTTACGGGCAATGATGAATTAATGTTTGATGAGTTTAAGAATTCCATGTTAAGAGAGTTTGATATGACTGATTTGGGGAGAATGAGGTTTTTTTCTTGGCATAGAAGTTTTACAGAAGTCAAATAGGATTTATATCTGTCAAAGGAAGTATGCTTTGGAGGTGTTAAAAAGGTTCAAGATGGATAACAACAATTCAGTTCATGATCCCATTGTTCCAGGTTGTAAGCTTTTTAAAGATGAAAATGGAGTTCATGTTGATGAGACTCTGTTTAAGAAAATGGTAGGATGCCTGATGTATTTAACAACTACAAGGTCTGATTTAATGTTTGTAGTAAGCTCAATTAGCAGGTACATGGCCAAGCCGACTGAGTTGCATTTAATGACAGCCAAGAGGATATTAAGGTATTTAAAAGGAACTATTGGAGATGGAATCTTCTACAAGAAGGGAGGGCATGGAGATCTCATTGGATATGCAGATAATGACTACGCAGGAGATATAAAAGACAGGAAAAGTATATCAGGCTATGTTTTTATGTTGAGATCTGGAGCTGTGGCCTAGTCCTCAAGAAAATGACCTATAGTTACTCTTTCAACTACAGAAGCAGTGTTCGTGACTGCAGCTGCTTGTGCTAGTCAAGTTGTTTGGATGAAGAGAATAATTGAGAAACTAAGTTTAGAAGAGAGTAAGTGTACTACGATTTTTTTGTGATAACAATTCCACAATAAAGTTATCAAAAAATTTTGTGCTACATGGTCGAAGCAAGTACATTGATGTGCGTTTTCATTTCCTCCATGATCTCACGAGAGAAGGAGCTGTTGAATTGGATTATTGTGGAACAAAAGATCAGTTGGAAGATGTTATGACAAAACCCCTCACAGTGGATACATTTCAGAGGATTCGAAGTCAATTAGGAATTTGTCAAGTTCTTGAATTAAACTAGTTATAGTTGTAACTAGTCTAAGGGAAGGAATGAAGGGAAAGTAGTTAAGATGTATATTTGAATAAAGTTTTTAGTAGGCCCTAGTCTTTAGACTGTTTGTTTGAAATTTCCGGATTTTTCTAGTTGCAGTTAAATAGTTTGCAAGTTTTTCTTTTTCTGTTCAATTCTGTTTAGTTTGTAAGAGACTATATATAAGTCTAAATCTATTCAATAAAGGTAATTCAAAGAATTGTTGAATACTCGTCATCTATGTGTTTCTATTCTTAACATTATGGCACATAACATCTTAATTCGATTGCTACCAGACTGTTCTTGAGTCTGCTTTACTTCACTTAGTTGTCTTTTCAAGTTGAATGTAATACAAACTAATGAAGTGATTTGAAATCTTCCTTTGGAGGGACGAGGATTGTTGTTGTCTTATTTTAGTTGCTAATGCTATTTTAGTGTTTTGCTAGGTGACATCAAGCCCCACTAATGCATGCACACATTAGAAGGCCATTACATATAATTATAAAGACAAATTAACATAAAGATCTTTTAATAGTCCTTTTAAGTTCACACACTACTTACTCTTTAAACAAACTAGTGTAGCAGAAATTTTTGTGCAGTGTTTCAGTAATAGGACTTTTGCAGAAAGTATGAGGTTAAGTTAATCTTATCCAAAAGAGATAAAACAAGGAAAGGAAAGATAGAATAGTTAAATCAGTAGGGTTCAGGAAGGTTAGAAATGAAGTTTGATCATATTCAACATTGTAGAAACATTGCAATCAAAGTTCTGATTTAACTGTCAATGCCTTGATATTACAACGTGAGATAACTCTTGATGAGACAATAAAGAGATGAAGGAATGGAGAAATGTATACCTTTCTATACCAAAGGTGCGCTTTGTGATCAAGAGTGGTAAGTGGCAACAATGCAAAAGAATATGAAACTAAATTCTTGATTTAGATGCGGATGTCAATTACTAGGTTAGAGGATTATTCCTAATAAAGAATGAATGCAAAGAAATGCAATAGAAAAGATAACAAATAATGTGATGACAATAATTGATACCTTGAATCTTAACAACAAAAACATAGGAATTTGAAGGACAATAAGATGATTGAAAGATCTAGAGGAATATATATTAACAGGGACATGAATCTGATTAATAAAACATAAGAATTTGTCATCCTAATTATTTTACTACTAGCATTTCTTTATAATTTGTTTATAGATTCCATGTAATTACCTCAAGAGATAATCATATATGGAAGGTGTAGTTCATGGTGTTAAGACAAGTTTCCTACCTAGAAATAACAAATTCCTCTTCCTATCAAACCGTATGACATCTTTTATTGAACAAGGTCGTGGTGGACCACTAAACTAATAAATCAAAACAAACTTAATTCCAGTTATTAACTTCATTATATCTATAATGAAAACACAATAAAACAGTCCAAAAATTGAATCCCTAACTTTAGAAAAAAAAACTCTAATAATTGAGAACTTACACTATTCTTTCTTGTCGGATTTTGTCCTTTCAAAAGGATTTTCAAGAGAATCTTAAACCCAAAATCTTTTATAAAAGAATCTCTTAACAAGAGATACTTGCAATCATGGAGAAAAATAACCTCATGACAGTAATGCAAAGCACAAAATGGAGAAGAGATTGGGACGCGATAAGAGATTTCACGACGATGAATAAAAATCCCTAATGATTGAAAACTTATCTCTCTTGCCAGATTTTCTCCTTCCAAAAGGCTTTTTAAGAGAAAATCTCAAACCCAAAATCTTTTATAAGAGAACTATCTTCAGAGAGACACCTAAAATCATTGAGAGAAATCCAAAACATAAGATCCCAATAACAGATATCAAACACAAAATGGAAAAAAAGATATTAAATCCATAATACAGAAAGACAAATAAGCGTGAGATACCACAAGAAGGATCTCTTTAGGAAATAAGAGACTTGAAAATGAAGATGTAAAAAGAAACAAAAAGTATTGTAAAAGTTTTTGTTTGAGAAAGAGGAGGAAAGCTAATTGGGACAGAAATTTTGGCAATTAGAATCTTTTAGCTAAGAGGTCGTGGAAGGGAACATGAATAAATTGTGGGAAAAATATTGAAAAAGTTTACTCACAATTTTCACTTAGGATTTATCCATTTTTATCTCTTACAAACTATATTAAAATCTTAATTTAATTAAAACTAAATAGAGTTTGAGTTAAGAGAAATGTAACCATTAAAAATTACCTTATAAATCAAAATACTATAACAAGAGTGATCCACTCTTGTTATAACATCTATTGTGGAATTAAAATATTTAATTTCTTGTCACACTTTAACGTCAGAACCTATCAAATTAAAGTAAGTTTATAAAAGGAATTATAAAAAATTTAAATCTTCTAAAAATAATGGTAATTTTAATTATGATGTGTCACTCTTATCAATAAAGGGGAAGACCAAGAGTGATGTTAAACTCTTTTAACATTAATCTTAATAAATTTATTAACTTTTCTATTTATTTTAAACTATATATTATTTTACATCATTTTTTTGTTTTAATTATTTCACTTAATTTTAATTATGCACTAATTTTATTTATATATTTATATTTATATGATTTAATTTATCTTTCGTAATTCTATTTATTTATTTATGTTATTTAATTTATTTCCAATTATGTTTTAATCCTATTTATTTATTAATATTATTTAATTTATTATAAGTTGATCCTATTTATTTATTTATGTAATAATGTTATTTAATTTATTATAAGTTGATCTTATTTATTTATTTATGTCATTTAATTTATTTACAAGGATCCTATCTGTTTATTAATGTCATTTAGCTTATTTTTAGTTATAAACTGATCTTATCTATTTATGTAATTAATCTTAAGTTACACAAGATATCCTATATTTTTTTTATATTTATGTCATTAATTTATTTCTAGTTATACATTAGTCATCTTTATTAAATTTATAATTATATCATTTAATATATCTTTAATTATACATTGTTCTCTTTATTAAATTAATGGTCATATTTAATTTATCTAACTGGTCCTCCTTATTAATTTGTAATTTTAGTGACCCATATGTAATTATTTATTTAAAGTTCTTGTTTTGATTTTGATTTTATTTTTTATTAATTTAAACATCATCCTTCTATAATTGGAATAAATACATATAAAGTAATAATAAAAAAAAGTAAAAGTAAACATTCTTTTAGGAACTTAGATAAAAGAAAGTAACATATATGTTCTATATTATTTTTATACTAGTTATATCTATTTCGATGATGTTTCCAAATTATTAGTGAAGACAAATATGACACATCTTAATAGTCATTATATTATGTGATCTTTGAAAATGTCAAGAGTGTATGTTTGTTATGAATGAGTCCTAGGTTTTATTAAAATGAGTTGAAACTAGACTAATTGTGTTTGGGAAGTTACAATTTGGTACACAGGATGAAATGAAAGACTATGGTGGGATCTAACAAATTATTTACCAAACAAATGAATATCTAGATAGTTCAGAATGCCATTTTGGATTAAGGTATTCATAGGCCAAATTTGGGACTATCTGATACCTACTCAGCATCGCCAAAGTTAGGTAGTAAGTAATATATCTCTCTTATTGATTGATAAATGATTAGTATTCTCAACAAAAAAAATATATTATGATTGTAATGATATTTTAGTGAGAAACATTCAACTACCTAAGCACTTCCCATGTAACTTTTGATGTTCATAGTGGATCATCAGAAGCAAAATATGAATCCATATGTTTGATGAAGTAAGATTAATCCTTATTGTAGGTCAAGTCATAGACCTCTATTGTTTGTATTGCATGTTAAGTTTTATTTAGACTGATATTTAAGTCTTATAAAGACCGTACTCCTTTTTGTGTTTTTCTTTCATATGTTCTTGTTATACGAATATAAGTAGAACTTTCTCAATAAGATTTGTTGAGGAAAATTTCAGGAAACTTTCTATAGAATGTTGACTAATGGAAGTTTTAATATGTTTAGAATATATAAAATATATAGATAGTTCTCTATCCTAACATAGAACTCTTATTATTATGCACATTTATATGTTTTTATAATATATTATGAATAATTACAAAGACATAAAATGTTGACATACATTTATATCTACAAAATTATATTATGATTAGTATTATCTCCATAAAAATCTTATTTTTTAAAAAAAAATATACTCTCAATTCTTAATTAAATAATAATTATTTATATAATAGTTAGAATGTTTTACTACACATTGAGAAAGTAACTATGGTTGTTTACAATTTTTCAATTTATGTTATTTATTTAGAGTGGTTGAGGAATTCATTTATTTTAACAACACTATAGTATAATTTGTTATGTATGTTATATAAAGAGTGTAATGAGATGTGACATGTATGTATATATGTTGTATGTTGTGTATCATAATTAACATTAATCTGCAAGTGAGAACTTAATATTTTATCGTAAATGTAACATTTTTTTTATTCAACTTTTCAAATTAATCTATGAATTCTTGGCTTCTCAACACTACTACTTTATTATGACTAGAGAAAATAATATTAATGAGAGGGTTAATGTGAAAGTTAGGGGCTTTAATGTTTGAGAGGATTGCCAATGTTAAAAGTCTTATTTCTTGAAAAGTAAGTGAATTATCAACAATATTTACCTTGAATTATCAAATATTTATGTTCAACTAGTTTTAGAAGAGACTACAGTAATTAACTGTGGAGAATGGCTAGGGGTAATTTGGCATCTCCATTCATTTACGTGATATCTTTTAAATATATTTTTTTCATGCACAAAAAATAGAATAAAAAAGTGAAAATATATATCATGTAAAATAATCCTATACCATACTAATATATAAATTATCTTTATCAATTTTATTAATATTCATTTTATTTCAGATTACAAATATCTGAATGAATGGTGTAATCACCACTCAAGATAAATGATAAATGAGTTAATAACGATAATCTTGAATAATATATACTCATTTAAATACTTAACATCAAATATTCATCTATAATATCTTCACATTATGATTTGTTAATGATCTCACTATACTTATATAACTTTTTTATTATTTCTGTCATATTTATTTGAATAAAACAAATAACAAAAATTATAATTAATAAATGCAAGTATATAACGAGATAACAAAAGTAATATAAATATACTCAACAAAATAAAATATAAATTAAATAATATAAATAAATAAAATTGATCAGACAATAATAAATTAAATATAATAAATAAATAAAATTAATCAATATGTGATTAAAGATAATTTAAATAATAAAAATAAATAAAATTAATTAGTATGTAACAGAAAATAATTTAATAATATAAATCAATTAAATTGATCAACGCGTGACTAAAGAAAATTAAATAATATAAATAAATAGAATTAACCGGTACATAGTAGAACATAAATTAAATTATAAAATTAACTAGTATATAAGTACAGATAAATTAAATAATTTTGAATAAATAAAGTAAATTAGATTAAAAACACTTAAAAAATTTATAAATTAATAAAATAATAAATATCTCATTTTCCTTATGTTGATTGTTACTACAATTGAACTGTTAAAATATTATAATTATTTCTCTTTTCTATCTCCTCCTCTTCTTTCACCCTTTATTATTTCCTTCTCTTCTGTTTATTCTTTTCTCTTTATCTCTACTCAATTTCCTTTTTTTTTTTCACCCATATATGGTGCAGTATTAAATTATGAATTCATATAGTCATAATTATTTTTATTCAAAATAAACAATAATAAGAAAGTAAAAAAGTTATTTATATTTTAATATATTCTGATAAATATACACTATATCAATTTCTATATATGTGAAAAACCTTTTTTCCAAATATTTAAAGTGTATTATTTAATAAAAATCACAACTTTAAATTCTCCCATATATATAATGTATAAATATGGAGTAAAATATATATATATATATATATTTAATTATTAGATTATTAATCTTGATAATTGTTATTAAATAGTTTAAAGTTTTTAAAATATCTGTCGTCAATTTAAAATAAAAAGTAATTTAATATTTTTTTAATTTTAATATGTTTCACATTATGTGATTTTTAAAAATGTCAAGTCCATCTAACAAAAGAAATCAAATACTATTGAATATGTTAAATTGAAAGATTTTAAAAAGTTTTAGTTGAAGTATAATTTTTTCTTTATTTTATCAAGCTTTTGATTTATCTTATATCATTTATTGGATTCTTGAAAATAGATAATATAAATGTCTAATGGTATTATGAATTTTACAGTGACTCATGTATTTAAAAGAATAATAATTATGCTTATAAATTGACTAATTTAAATTGAAAATAGGATTACTTTACATGGTTATAGTAGGCTGAAATTTTTTCAGAATAGATTTCATCATTCTTTATTTGTTTGTAGGAAGTTTTTTTTTTTTTTTTTTTTTTATTTTTGTTTTTGTTTTTTTTTTTTTATTTTTTTTTTTTGTAATTTTTTTTTTTTTTTTTGTTTGAATTTGGTGTGAGCTTTTTTTTGTTAATTTTTTTCTTTAAAAATAATTTTTTTATGTAATGAGAGATAATTATTATCTTTTAGTATCGTTTCTGATTGAGATGTAAATGTCAAAATTTATAATAATGTCTATCACGATTCATTACTAACTGTAAAAAACATTGAGACAAAAATTAATGTTAAACCTAAAAATATTAAATGAAACATTAAAAAAAAAAATTATTGATACGTTTAAAACACCACAATACCGTTTCTGTGTTTATTTTATTATTATACTATTAAATAAGAGTTAACATTTAATAAGAGTTAACATTTAATACTTATATATTACTTTTAATTTTACATATTTATTTAAATAAAATTATATTATTATTGTTTTTTATATTTAGTCTGTAGTTTATAATTTAAATGAAATAAGTTTCAAGGAAAAATATAGATAATAAATTTGTAGGATTAGTAATGTGTGGGGTTATTTTAAGTGGATGTGGACTCTACCATTTTTTTCTTTGTTTTTATACATTAAAAAGTTTAAACTATAATTAAGATTAAAATTAGAAATAAAATGTATAAATAAAATAAGAGTATCTCATAGTTAATATATTGATAGAAAGTAATTTTATTTTATTGTAGAGGCACTATAAATCTTCATTGAATCCTTTGAAGTTTTCACAACAGCCTTGTGAGTAAGCATCTACTGTGAAAAAAATTCTGCAGAATGGCTTTTCGCATCAACCAAACTTTTCTTTTGGGGCTTTTATGCATTTCTTTGCTTTTTTCTTCAGGTAAAGAGAAATAATGGCTTTTTATATCTTAAGTTGCATTTTCAATAGTGAAAAGTCTTTTTTTTTTTCTTAGTGTTTCTAATGTGCTTGTGGGAGCTAAGCTTCTAGATTTTATATATGCATGACCCAACAAGTTTTTTTTGTTTTTTAAATTAATTTTAATTTTTTCTAAGAAATTTATAATGCTGCTGTTAATTTCCTATAGAGGTAGATGTCAATTTTAGACACATGACCACTACAATCTTGCAAGTTTGATTTATATTATTGAGTTAAATCACAATTGAACTTCTAAGATCATATCAAACTAGATTTCTTGATATTATTTGTATAACTCCATTATCAGATCCACATATCACAAAAGTAATTTATTTTGGTGGAGACATATGCATAATTTTTTTTCCTTCTTTTTTATATATTTGTGGTGAATACAGGAGTAGCACAAAATTGGGACCTCCCAGACCTGACCTGCCAAGAAGGAAAATGTCCTGGTAACAAAAAGTGTTCTGAGAGTTGTCTTAGCAAAGCTTTCAAGAATGGGGGTGCATGTATATCAGATGTTCCTGGAGTTTACGTGTGCTGCTGTCTCAAATAACTTAAGTCTTCAATGTATGAAAGTAAAATAAAAGTTATCATCCCAACTATGCTCTCAAACTTTGATTAGCCAGAACTTTTTGTATTGTGCTTGAATTTGATTATCAACATGCATCTTGAGAACAATCTTGGTCATCTCCATTGACTCATTTTAAATTATAATTGTTTTACTTAATAACATAATTAAAATTAAGTATTTTATTTAAAAAATTATATGGTGGTCCACAATTATCATTTTAACTTATTATGATCTCTATAATTTTTTAGGGAATATAATTAATAATCATTAAATAATTTATATTAAATTTTAAAGTTTTGCATATTTTATTAAAATTACTTAAATTTATCATGAATTTAAAACTAATTTCATCTATAACTTACTGGACTGAAGGGAAAAGTAAACCTAGTTGTTTCTAATATAGGTTCTTACTGAAATTGGGTTAAAACTTTGAATGGGTTAAAATTTCTAAAGAAGAGTAATTTTGATTTTAATAAAGTCAAACTTAGACTAAGGTCTAGGTTTATGTGTTTTAAAGTACCGTTGTGACTTCTTCAAGTTTATTGACATGTATTGCTGGAGTTAATTATTATATTTAAGATATTATATGTTTTAGAGTTTAAAATTTTATCATGATTTTATTTTTAAAAGATATTTTTAAAAATTAAAAGAGAAAAATGTATTTAAATTATTCATATTCTTAACTCCTAAATTATATGAAATTATTATGTATCAAAATATAATATATTTCCTACTAAAAAAACTGGAACTTTAGATGTGATCCCTCACCAAATTATTGATGTTTTTTTCCTTCATAAATTTAACTTTTTCCTTTTTAATGTATCGACAATTTGATCCACAAATTTCAATAATATAATTTAGAGTAAACACCTATTTATACCCTAGTCATAAATATTGCTTAGAAGATTTGTTTAAAAATAATTTTATATTTTAGAGAGGATTTCAAGTGAATCCTTTTAATTTATTTGTTAACATATAAAAAAATATTTGTCACATTCAAATTTATATTTTGTTCCAATATTACATATACGTAGTCAGAATTTAAATATAAATTATATTTAAATTGAAATATTTTATATTTAATTATTTTCATGAGATATGTATATAAAACTATATAATTTTTATGTTTTGATAAATCATAAACAATTTTTTTCCAACTGAGAAAATTTGTTTGTACATGGTAGTTATTTTCTTAGAGTTCATCTCCTCAATAAGAGTACTATATTGTCTTTTTTTTTGTAAAGTTTCTCAATTTCTTAAAAGAAATCTTTAGAATATCCGAGAGGTTATTTTATCATCTTTTTAAGCTCCTCACACTATCTATTTAATCATGAGATGATCATAAACTAATCTTATTATAACTAAACTTTAATTTAATTTCCTAATATTTGTAATACTAATTTATAAAGTGAGATTTAGATTTTATTTACATATTATAATATAATATTTCTATACATCTTTTTTTATTAAGAAATAAACATCTCAAACATAAAATTACATATTTGTGGACGGTTTGATAGAAATAAATTTATTAAGATGGTATTAAAATTAATTTGTGGGCTCTAGTTATGTTTGTTAGACTTGCATATTATTCGTTGTCAAACAATTGTCAGATCACTACAAATATGAAGTTTCACATTTAAAATTTTTAGTTCTTAACATGACTAGACGTGCTAGAAATCTTATATAAACATAAAGATAAGGTTGAATTATAATAAATAAATAGATGTAAATCTAATCTTACAAGTTATTCTTGTAAAATTAAATAAGACTTAAAATCTATTTTGTTCAATTCAACCCTAAAACTCTTATTTAATCATATATTGTGATAAGAAAGACTATTGAAACTTAAAGTAGTCACACCTCAACATAGAATTTGTGAAAAATGATCAAAGAGTGTATCTGTTGTGATGGCCAAACAAAAAGAAAATGTAACCGAAATTTGGAGGAAATTTTTTTGCATACTCATCTCCCCCCTTTCTACCTCTTAATAAATTCAATTCAATAGTACAAATAAGTTCCCTTGAATAACTAATAAACCAGGAAAAAGAGAGAACCTTAGTTCTTCTAACAAGACCAATCAAGAGGCCACCTAGAGGAAATTACTGTAGAATTTTGATACGCCAATCATTGAGACAGACCAATATGAAAGAATGATAGATACAGAAAAAGACAAAAAATGGTTATGACTGAAGGACACCTAGCATAGGATCCACGAATCATGCAGCCACGCAAGAGCAATCGTGATAAGCAATAGAATGTGCGAATGAGAGATTTGATGATGGGAAAGAAATGAGTTTCGTATATGGTAGGGGATTGATGACTACAATTTTAATCATAGTTAGAACATTAATTTTAGCTTTTATAATTATGAATAAATCTACCATTTTAATTAAAATTTACCTAATTGGATTTATTTAGACTTTATTTAGAATTATTGTTCAATCTGAGATTTTTAATACAATAGATGGTCTAATGGACGCGTCTGATGATAGAGGACAACTTAGAACAAGTTGCTACACAATATAAGTTGTTGAACTAGTGATCATTCTCAACAATTCCATCCTGACTTGAAAATGACTTGAAAGATTGAGTAGTATATGACTAAATAAATGAAGACTGTCTTATGAAAACATCTACTGCACCAATGCAAAGTGTTGAAAAACTATGTTACACCGATGCTTTTGAGTTTTATTAGTCAAATTTCATTTCACTTATTTGAAATAGATTTGAAAACAATATATTTGAGAGATAAGTGAAAACAAAATCTAAGAAAAAGAATTTGAAACAAATCCATAGGATGTGGAACAAAGGAAACAAATTCTAAAAAAAAAATTGAAGAATAAAATCTACGAAAAGTCATAAAATATATAAAATCTGAGAAAATGAGTATTAGAAACAATGAATCTAAATTTGAAATTTATAAGAAAAGGAAATCTATAAATTGATACAAGCCTCTAGGAGGAAAGGACACAACACACTATAGACCGTGAGACTTTTTAACCTTGCTATGTCATATTCCTTAGTTTTCTACTTTCTTTTTATCTTTTCTATGGAGTGATAAACCTTTCTAGGTTTTTACTTTCTTGTGATTTCATATAAATTTTGAGATTTTTTTTACAATTCAATTTTGTTCTCCAGATTCTACTAGATAATCTAATCTTTTTGAATTTTATTTTTTGTTAGTGAAATTGTTTTTGAATACTTGTTAATAATTCAATTCTTGTCTTTAATTGGAATTATTGTTTAATATGCTAAATTTTAAACAATCTTTTATTTGGTTAATTAAAAAGATAAAAGATTAAATTTACCCACTCGTATAAGCTCTTAGACACAGTTAGGGAATTTAACGAATTAATTTACACTTGTTTTATTAGTGATTCTATTTAGAAATTGAATAAATGATATTTATAATACAATTAATAAAGAATTCAATGATTAATGAACTCAAGAATCAATATGTTTCTTAATTGCTTATTTTTCATAATTTTAATTTACTTTTTAAACAATAATGACTACTCCCAATTTAGGTTATTGTTCTTCCTAGTTAATATTTTATAACCTTGTTTTACTGAGATTATAATTTGATTTGTTGGGAAATCACTTAAAGTTAATTGACCCTAACTTACTTAATATATGTTAACTTTTGATATAGTAGATGATCTATATTGTACATTAGATGATCCAAGATATTGCATTAGATAGTCTATCACCACACACTCTTTTCTTTGATTGAAACAACAACGACAAGAGATTTTGGCTGTAACAACTTTTATGTTCTTCCTCAATCTATTTCTCTTCCTCATTTCTCTTCTTTAGTTTACCCCCTCTTATCTATAAAGACTATATCAGTTTCATATTTTTAACAAGATACCCTAACCTTTGTTGCTGATTCATTTTTTTGTCTTTAGGCCTTCTTTATTATAATTGTTCCATGGGAACACATAAAATTGGTACTTCCATTTCAACCCTCAAAGTTATAGCTGAAAACACCCGTATGAAAGAGATGTCTCATGATATTCAACAATCTTCCTCCATCTTTGAAAAGAGAGATTTAGAGAATTCTGCTGGATTACAGATAATGGAGTCCACACTCGGTAAGTTGAAAGACTTAGTCAGAGGGAACTACATCCAAGAGTGTTGAATCTACTTACGAGGCTAAACAACAATTTCAAATAAGGAATGTTGAAGTAGAATTTCCTAAATTTCCTGGTTCTGAAGTTCTCCAACAAATATTTAAGGCAGATCAAATTTTTTTATTTCAATTATTCTCCTGACGATCAGAGTTACTATAGTTGTTGTCCATTTAAAAAAGAAAGTGTTCCATGGTTTCAAATGGTAACCAGAACACAACCATTTCAAACATCGAAATCATTCACCTAAGCTCTACAACAAGAATTTACACCTTCTCCATTCGATTGTCCTGGATCCACCTTTCTTAAACTCCGTCAACAAAGTTCAATAAATGATTATTATGAAGTCTTTGGTGTGAACTCTAATGCTTTGTTGGATTACTTCATCAGTGCTTTAAAGTTCAATATCAAACAAGATGTCATAGTTCAAAGCCCTTTAATCTTTCTAAAAGCTATCCACCACACCAAAACAACCTTGTCAGAAAAATTATCCAAACCAAAATGCAAATAAGAAGAGAAAAATGTTTATGCTACACTTCTGATGAGAAGTTCACACCACAACACATATGTCCTAATAGACACTTCATGATATTATAAGTTGAAAAAGAACAAGATATGACAGAACATCTTTAAGAACAACAAAAAGAAGAAACATCAGTTCTGGCAGCTGAAGTGAACCACCATCTATCCCTCAATGCTTTAAAAGGAATAAGTGGATTAGGCACCACAAAATTTAACAGTGGGATGAAAGGACACATGTGAAAATCCTTCTTGACAATGGTAGTTCACACAATTTTCTCCAACCACAAATAGTAGAACTTTTGCATCTAACAATTGGGCCAGCCACCCAATTTTAAGTTATGGTTGTTAATTGAGGTATAAGGTTACGTACTGTAACTGCTAGTTTATTTGTTATCAATAGCAGGTGTCGATCTGATACTGGGAGCAACATTGGGTCCTCATATATCATCAGGCTATAGTGCCTTGTAGTTCAAGCTAAATGGTCAATATGTTACAATTCATGATGATACCACAATTGCTTCACCATGCGCAATTTAATCACATTAGGAGATTGTAAAATACTAATGTTATAATATAATTGTTCACTGTGCAACTACAATTACCTACCTAAAAAAGATGAATTTCTTAAATTTTCTCAAGATTTAAACCCTGACTTAGCATTGTTACTACGTACTTACAAAGGGGTTTTTAGTAAACCTATAGGACTACCTCCCTAGAGGGTACAAGATCATGGAATTCCTTTGCTTGACTGGAGCAACCTAGTGAAAGACAAGTCTTATAGATGTGTTCATAGTGATTGAGATTATTGTACAAGACATGCTGAAGAAAGGAATAATTCGACCCGATAAAAACCCTTTTTCATCTCCTATACTGCTAGTCAAGAAGAAAGATAGGACTTGGAGATTATGTACTTATTATAGGGCATTCAATAATCACAATCAAGGATTGGTTTCTTGTGCCCATTGTGGATGAATCGATAGATGACCTTTTTGGTGCTAAATTATTTTCCTAAGTTGGATTTGAGGCCTGATACCACCAGATCCTTATCAAACCAAAGGACCAACATAAGAAAACATTTATAACACATGATTTGACTGATTAGCTTGACTAATGGCCATGCCTTATTTCATAAATTGATAAATCAAATTTTTTCAAAATTTACTGAGAAAATATGTTTTGGTATTCTTTGATGACATCTTGGTATATAGCTCTTCATGGTCTGACCATTACATGACTTGGAAATGGTCCTACAAATTCTATAGGACCATATTCTCTATGCAAAGTTATCTAAATGCACTTTTGGAATGCAATAAGTAGGTGACTTGAGCCACAGAGTAGTTATGAGTAAGACAAAAATTATTCTCATACTGCAATGGTTGAAACCCAAAAACATCAAACAATTGAGTGAATTTTCGGCACTAACTGGATATTATCGAAGATTCATTAAGCATTTTACTGCTATTGTTGAACCTCTAACCAACCTTTTGAAGAAAGATGTTTTCCATTGGTTAATGAAAGTCACCGATGCTTTTAAGTAGCTTCAAACTGTACTCAAGACTACATAAGTACAGGCCCTCCCTGATTTTAACAAACCTTTGCTTTATTTTCTAAAAATATAGCTCCTAGAATGTAGAAACAATTTGTTTACTACAAATAATTATATGCTATCCTTGAGCAAATTTAGACAGTAGTTGTTGGGACATAAATTTGTGATTAAAAAGTTTAAGGCATTTTATCGATCAAATACGCCAAACACTTGAACAACAGAATTGGTTTCATAAATTTCATGGCTATGATTTCAAAGTCGAATACAAGTAACGGAAAGAGAACATTCTTACTGATGCCTTATCCAAATCATTTCTTATGGCTTGGTTTGAGCCAAAACATGGTTCTTTTTTTTTTTCTTTTTTTTTTTTTTTTTTTTTTTTTTTTTTTTTTTTTTTAACAAGAACTACAACAAGCAATTGCCTTAGATGCATTTTGCAAACAACAACTATAAAATTATGAACAATAACAACAAATTCATCCTCATCTTACAAGTAAAGATCACTTGTTTTATTGGAAGGAGAGACTATTGATTCCCTCTAAATCTCCTCTAATCCAATAGTTGTACATATATCATTGCTCACCTATAGGAGAACATGCTGGAATTGTCAAAACAGTATCACAAATCATAGCTGAATTCTATAGGCCTATCATGAAGGAGATTACAAAATTTGTTAAAAAAAATACACATAGTTTTCCACATATCTCAATTGAAAGAGTTTAAAGGACATGAGGTGATATCAATGATACCATTCCCTTTACTTTTTGATGAAAATGGATGGCAATTACAACCAATGGATGATGTACTACAAACAAGAACAATTGTCAAAGGTGATTATGTTACATTGATGGGACAAAACCAAACAAAAGTCAATATCCATAATTCAACATTAAGGACGAGGTTGTATTTAATGGGGGATGCAATGTAACAAGACCAGTCAATGGGCCACCTGGTAGGGAATAATTGAAGAATGTTGATGCACTAATCATTAAGGCAAACCAAGATGAGATAATGACAGAGATAGAAAAGATAAAAGTAGTTATGATCGAAGGACATCTGGCACATGATCTACAAATCATGCACCATGCAAGAGCAATCATGAGAGATTTTCATGATTGGAAAGAAAAGAGCTTCGTGTTTTGTGGTAATAAAATTCATGAATGAATGGGTAGCATATTCAAGACCTACGACACTAAGTACCTGCCGAAAAGGAGCATCCACGTGAAAAGTGCTCCAAGAGCTGTGTAAAGGGTGGCCGTAAGAAGGATTTCATATTTCCTAGGACTATGATGTGTTGTTGTTTCAAATGAGTTTAATGTGTTGTACTCCTTGTGAAAACGAAATAATACATGGATGCAATGAGACGTAATTTATAAAAATACTCATTAGTTACTTAATGCTTATGTTTTAAAAATAACTTTAAAATGGGGTCTATTGTTTTGAGAAAAAAAATCGAAGTCTTTCTACATTGAAGTAAAAATGCATGCCTTTGGAAATGAAATAGTAGTTGACATAATCTCCTAGAAAAACATGAAAGTAAAAAGTTTTCTCGAGAAAATAAGGAGAACGCTATATTTAATTAGGTACATGGATGACTGGACAAGTTTTTTTTTTTTTTTTTTTTTTTATACAAATATCAGTGCACAATAGTAACTTGCATTGAGTGATAAGAACGTATATAATATATATAAATTGTATTAAGTACAAAATGAATCTTAGTAGTATGACATTTTATTATGTGATACAAAATTTTCTCTCTATATATTATATATATAATACAATAGTTTTTCATCTTGTAGCCTATCCTTTGGAATCGAGAAGCACCCCTTATATTTGTAAAAATATCTATTCACATGCAACATAACAAGATCGTAGCATAGACAAATATAGTGTAAGCTAACTATTGAAAAAAAAAAAAACAACTCACAAGTAGTATCATTATGTAAATATACATAATGACATCATTTCAATGAATAACATGCACTCAAAACATCTTGCAGTAGAAGCAATAAGATTCACTTTTATCAGAACAATATGAAAATACCCTGAACGCAATCAATCAATCCAAACAAAACCAATATGCAGTTGAAAACAGAAACATAAATCAACACCAATAATTGACGTGGGAAAAACCTCTCAATAGAGATAAAAAAGCCCACCGGACGGTAAATACTCCACTAATATCAAAACAAAGGTACAATAAGTCTCACAAAATTAATCACAGAGCATATCAATACAACTCTTCCTAATCCTTAAAATGGTTACCAATAATGGCCCAAAAATATCAACGAATTGAAATTATAAGGAAGAGTTCAAGAATCTCGTCACCAGAAAAATAGACAACGTTCACGAATTTTCTGAAAACAAATTACAACTCTCATACCAGTTGATGGGAGTCTTCAATTATAATATTTAAAAGGCGAAAATGGAAGATACATGCCCAAATTTAGAGACTAACACTTGTGGGTCACATTACAGTGGGTCACTCTATTAATTTTTCCAATCAACTAGACTACCTTTCCTCTAAGGTAGGACTACTATTGATCCTACTCAATCTGGTTTACTTCACTGTATCCTAAGATTATGCTTGTAGTATCCCCATTGGCTTCTCACCACTTGGTACATTAATCTATGTGACTAGGTCACCAGTGGAACTTGGGATCTCATTAAGTCCACTTTATCATAGCTCACCACACTAAATGCAAGTTATATCTCATCGGGTGTCAAGAAATTCATCACACATCTCAATATATTATAGGTACCAACCCTTGTTTCTACTTAGCCTCACACATAATCAGTAGATTATGGACACCAACCCCTGACTCAACTCAACCTTACATCAATTGCCCCAAACTGTAAGAACATAATTTTTCAATAATATTTTAATTTCATCTTGACAAAAGTCCAAAATATTAATCAATTCTTGCTGATTTTCACTTGAGATAAAATTTGGTCTCTTGAGCGAAAATTGGTCAAAATTCATTCGCTTTCTATTGGGCTATTTTCACTTAAGCTAAAAACTTTTTGCTTAAAATAAATATTTTTTTTAACTTTTTGCTTAACTGAAAAAAAAAAAATCTTGCTTGAGCTTAAATTGCACTACTTTGGGCATTTGAACATTGCCATAATTTCACTTAAGCAAAAAATGCTTCACTTCAATGAAAATAAGCTTAAAGCAAATCTTCACATGGAGGAAACCTTCATTTTCATCCCAAAAAACAAGTTTCCCACCACACAAATCTTTAACAAACAACCAAATAGTGACTTAAACAACTAAAAGAATATTCAGCCAGGTTTCAAATAAACATAAGACATTGCAATCACTATGACCATTGCATATTATACATTATACTCATTATCTTTGAATGTTAACTTCCCTAACCTAGATTTTATAAGCTCCTTTTATCAAACACGAATGTTGTAACCCAAATCTTAGTTCCCATTTATCTCAAAATCCTGAATAGCATTATCCCATGAACAAAATCCAATTAGAAAATTCTAAAAAAACATAAACTCTTTCGACAAAAATTCCTAAGAATAAACGAAGTTAGACTTACCCGTTTAAAAATTCGATTGAGTAGAGTTCCTCTTTCCTTTGCTAGTTTCCTATTACTTCTTTCGAATTTAAAAACCATCAAAATTTTAGTCTATTTACTTAAGAAAGCACTCAAAGAGAATGATAGTAGAAATAAAACTTTTGTGCAAATGAATTATCCAACTATCTTATTTATAAAATTAAAAAAAGCGACTAAATGATAATATAATATCTTTATATTATATTATATTATTTATCTATTCATATTTTTTTGTATATATATTACATAGAAAAATAAAATAAAATAATTAATATTTTTTTATAAGCCAAAATAAGCTTCTAAGTTCATTTTAAAAGTTTTATAGTATACTTTTTTAAAACATTATTCTTTTTTGTTTATTTATAAGTTAATTTTAATATATAAGTTTTTTTTCTCTAATATAAGTGTTTATGTTGAAGATTATTTAATATTTGAAATGTTGTATTCCTTCTTCAAAAGTTACCTTTCAAAGATATTTTTCTCGTGAAAAATGTTAGGAGTGTATTTTATTAACATTTTAAAAATGTAAATAAAAAAAGAGTTATGTGCTCTCTAACCGATTTTCTAAGAATATAAATTATTTTAAAATGCTTTTACGATCAGGTTTTCTAATTTGAATAAACAATAATAAAAAAGTAAAAAACTATTTATATTTGAATATATTTTAAAAAATATACACTATAACAATTTTTATCTATATAAATAAGACATTATTATGCAAAAAACGTTTTTTAAAAATAAACATACATTCAGTCAATGCACAGCCATTCACCTGAGATAATTTAAATTTATATATTTAATTATTAGCCTATTTACTTACATTCAGTGAGTGACCCCGTCATTCACGTGATATGATTTAAGTTTATATATTTAATTATTAGCCTGTTCGTATGATAAACGTTATTGGCTGTTGTTAAAACATTTGTCATCAATTGAAAATAAAAAGTATTAAATGAAACATTAAAAAAAAGAAGTAAGCTTTTATTTATACCTTAAAGGTTACACTTCTAATACAAGCAGAAACACTACAATAGGGTTTGTCACTAAAAGAAAATATTTTTAATGGGATTATATTTAGCATTTTAGAAAATTTTAACTCACATTAAATGTATTATGCTGTTTGATTTTTCACAGGTAAAGTCATTGTCCGTAAAGAATTATTGACGATTTTTAATAATTTTTGAAATGACAATTTTAACCCTCATTATTTCGGAGTTTCAAATCTCCACTATTTTTAGGAGTTTCAAACCCCCATTATTTTCAGGGGTTTCAAACTCCATCTCCAGTCAAATATATCTATTGTGTTTTCTTTTTATTAATTATATTTATGAAATTACTTAATAAATCATAAAAAGAAAATTATTAATTTATGGCACAAAAAGAAAGAAATGGCCCAAACAAGAAATTGTCTTCCACATTAATAAAGACATTTGGTTATATATGTTCAAGCGTTCCTGTGAAGTTATTACTAACTAACGTTACATTAAGGAAAGGATCATCAAATAAGTTTAGTTTAACTCACTATTAACAAGTATATTTAAGTTTAACTCACTATAAACAAGTATATTTAAGAACAATGCAAGATTTATAAACTATATTATAATAATTCAATTCTTTAAAATAATTATTTATTTTATGCAATTACGTTTAATAGCACCAGTTTAGTTCACTTTAACTCAATTACCATTCCATATCACCAGTTTCATAGCACCATTTAATAGCTCCAGTTTGGGTTCACTTCAATTCATTTACAAGCAAATTAGATTTAGACTTAACAACATAACCAAAGCTAAAGGTGGCATATCAGTAACAATGAAACTAAGGAATATCTAGAGGTGACTCTAGTTATGGCTGTAGAGGTTCGTTGTTTACCAATTCAGAATTGGTCCATTACGTTCATTGTTTACCAATCTCAAATATTTAAGATTTTGAAAATTTAGCATACTCTTAGGGATTCTACTCTTTAAATTATTAAAGCTAAGGTTAATGAAGAGAATGCCACTGCTAATATCGAACAACCAATAAGGCAACTTAGAGTCAAAGTAATTCCCAGACAAGTCAAGAGTGTCACTGCTAATATTAAACAACCAATTATGATTCTTTATGTTGATAATTGGTTTCTTCGTTAAGGACACTTCCTTGATCAGATATCTAATATATAAAGAATAATCGTAATTAGTAATATTCCAATTATAATAAAAAATATATATTAATTTAATGAACATTTAAATATTACTGATGACGTTTGAAACTTAGCAAATTCACGAGGCAACTCTCCAGGATAATCTTGAACAAAAAAAATTCATCAATGCCTTTATTTCGTTGACTTGTGATGTTAGTGTAGAAACCTATTTTAAAACACAAAAAAATTAATGAAATTAGTGAGACCGAATAATATCAAAACTTGAACGTATCTTATAGAAATAAAAATATTTAGCAAATATTTTTTAAGATAGCAAATACGGTTGGTTGAATTCTCCGCCGTTTTGCCTGCATTTTTAAGAACATCAATAAACACAAACAACATGTTTTTCAACAAAAAATATAAGATAAAATAAAAACATTTTCAACAAACACAAACAAAATTGTCCCAACATATTGATTCTATAAACCATGGTTTTAAACTCATTGCACCAAAATTACCCTACTTTTTGTAAAAATCACGAAAGAAAAAGACGTAACACCACAACATTGCAAGTAAAAAAACCACATCGAACTGTATCAGACCGCAATAGGCTGAAATATTAGTTTGTAGGCCTTACAAAATTACACTGTCATTCTTCCTCTTTCTTCATTACGTAGATTTTGAAGGATCAGATATATAGCAAAATGTAATGAATTATCAATTAGAGAAATGTGGGAGGGAAAACAGGCAGAATAGTGAAACCTAGTCATGACCAAATATTTTTTGTGCAAACATTAAACAAATTCATGCCGCAACGGCCATAGTGCCTACAATTGCAACGGTCAAAACTACAACTGCATTCACGACCATAGTTTCAAAATGAATTCTACCATTCTATAAAAATATTTATAACCAGATTTTAGTTGAAATATTACTATTACACTTATAACCTATCACTATTTAAATCACGTTTGTTCTCAAACCAAATGCTTGTGCAGAACAATTATTTTCTTATTTGTATTAAAAGTAAAGTGTATGAACCTGATTTTGTAATTGTGTGTAGGAAGGAGAAATTTAAGATGTCCCATTATATGAATAAGCATTGGAACCAAACACTTTAGATGGGCAAGGATCCAAGACTAAACCCCTAACACGTCCACAATGTTCTTGACTTCCAAGAGCATAAGCTATTGAGTCAATACTTGATATTTCTTTTGATATGAACGGTGATGAGGTTGATTTATATGCTTGAATTTTTTTCTTCAAAAAACAGAAAAAGAAACTAATTAAAATTATACTAAGTGTAGTGGACAATTATAGATTTTATTAGAATTGAACTTACACCAATTTTCCTTGCTTCATTACTCATAAATGCTCAATTAGCATGCTTATGTGTAGCTATCCTACCTCTCCTCTACTAACCATGTGGCCACACTCTTTTTTCTATAAAATAGAACAAAAATTAAATGACACAATGTATATTAAATTAAAACATAAATTTCACATGAATATATGTGTTGTTGTCACCATTTCATCTATTTTCCTTGCAATGCTCTTAGATCCACCGATGTGAGCAATGATTTGCTTTGTCCTATTCATTTTATTTTTGAGGGAATTGTCCTATTCATCAACATATAAAAATTAATAAATCTGAATGTAGATGATGGAAAAAAAAGTTTGAATTATACCTTTGTTTTTTAATTTAAACGATAATCCAAAAAGGAATCCCACTGACCTCTGTCTATTCATTTTGGAGCCATTGCGATCAATTCATTTCTAGTACATGTTCCATCATTCCTTTGTTGCCACAATTCTAGTCGGTTGTCTCTCCATTTTATGTTCAGTGATTTAAGGACATGATTTATATGAACATCGGAACAAACATCAAATTTGTTGAACATTAGACGGTCCAAAGTCCCTTTAGAGGATCAAATCATTTGATAAAGTTTTGATGATAACAAAAATCAAGTATATATTTATATTTGATGACTTATATACATTGCGCAGTTAACATTATT
>Ga0209489_103458_pt1 | contig 30755 bp, 16 predicted proteins | sample SiratrowhiteBW_FD_187527 | JGI IMG/M metagenome (GOLD analysis project Ga0209489, IMG submission 187527) | Root nodule microbial communities of legume samples collected from California, USA - Siratro white BW (SPAdes) (version 2) | ecosystem: Host-associated > Plants > Roots > Nodule | place...
GTTTCTTTTTTTTTTTTTAATTAAGCTTAGGGTAAAATACTTAATGGATTAGACTTTCATATATTTTTTATTTTTATTATTATTTTTCTAAAAAATAAAAAATTAAAATCTAAAATTAAAATAAAGGATGAAGAGAAAATGTATGTTTTCTTTTATATTTTATTTATTTGTTTAATTAAAGGAGAAAGTGTCTTTTAGTATCATTTTAAAGAAAATGATACTATATTAAATTAGTGTTATTGATAGTAATATTTATTTATAAAATATTATAATACTACGTTTATATTATTTATAATAATGTTTATAAAAAAATATTGTTATATTAGTTAAAATTTATATATTATAACATTTTAAATAAATATAACTATAAAAATGTTAGTTAAAAGTTATATTTACTGTAATGCATCATATTGTGGCAAATTTCTCAAATTGGTGTAATTTTTATCTGAAATTCCCAAAATGGTGTATATTTTTTTTATTTCAAACTGGTGTAATTTTTATCTGAAATTTCCAAAAAAATAGTGTATTTTTTTTATTTATTTATGGAAATGGGTAAATGGTGCCTGTGGGACATGATATCAATGTGAAGAAATAAATGAAATCATGAAAAGATAATACGATTTTAGTTTACTAGAAAAAATTGTGCAGTCAAGATTTGAATTAATGAGTTAATTAAAATCATCAGAATACTGCAAGATTTTATGGTGGTTAATATTCTCCACCCATTTTCCTTCTTCTATTTTTTGCAGGTGTGTTGTATTACTACTGTATAATTAAAATAAATGTAAAGTTACAAAGTTGTTTTATTTATTGATAAATATGTAATGGTTGAAATAAGAATGATGTGAGTGAGATTTATATATTGAATTAAATTAAGAGTAAGTTTGATATTGAAAAAAAAATTAAATTAAAATTTAATAATAAAATATATTTAGCAAAATTAAGTATAAGTTGGATATTTGAATTTAGTTACTAATATAGAAATAATTTAAAATAAAATTGAAATTTAACAATAATTTAGAAAGAAATATTTGAAAATATTATATAATTTTTTAAATAAATTTATTGTTAGTTTTTAAATTATATCTAGGTAATTTTTCTTCACAATATGTAACCACTCTTCTATTTAAATTAACTTCACAATTATTCAATTCCTTAGTCAGAATTAATTTCAACCATTACATATTTATCAATAAATAAAATGACTTTATAACTGTCTATTTATTTTATTTGCATAGTAGCATCCTAAAATAGTCCAGTATTCTCACAATGTTAATTAAGTCATTAATTAATCTTAGTTACACAATTTTCAGCTAGTAAACTAAAATTGTGTTCTCTTTTCATGATTTCATAATTAAATTGAGTAACAAGGATATTGTTTCTTCACAATGATATCATCTCTCTGATACACCATTTACCCCATATCCGAAAATAAATAAAAAAAATATACTATTTTGGAAATTTCACATAAAAACTACACCATTTTGAGAAATTTTCCTCATATTGCACTTATGTTTACTTATGTAATGAGGGACCAATGTTATACAAATAATGAACCATCATGACTATATTTAGACTATAATATCTCTCTTCATAATAATATACTAGCTCATTCATGCCAGGCCTTTACTTCTATTTGGCTAATAAGACTATATTAAAATTTTCAATATCTTGTTTAAGCCGTTTTGTTTGTTTGAGTTACACATTTTTCTATTTCACCTATGTTATCTTTCCACCATGACCTACTCCCATAAAAAAAACATTAAATCTTGTTGATAGTTAAACACACTTTTTTTTTTTGGGACTTTATAAAAGGATTGGTAAAACATCGGTAAGGGTAAGGCATTAAATATAGACTTAATGACACAAACCAACCGAGTAAAAGACAAGTTTCTTCCTTTCCACTCGGCTAATTTCTTCCTAAACTTCGACACCACATTTTCGTAAAAAGCATTCTTTTTTGGAATTTCCACCTATGGTCATCCCTAAATATTGAAAAAGGACTTACATTTTGAAATATTCAAGATCATTGAATAGTTTGAATTGTTTTTTTAATAACAAATAATTAAATTAATGGGAGAATTTTAGAGGTGCCGCAATCCTAATACAAAAATAATACAAAAAGAAAAGAAAAATGTTCTCAAGTTTCCTACACATTAATCTGGCAAAGGTTACACAACAAAAGTTATCTTGAGATCACCTGGCTACAAAATGAACAATTTGAAACTTCATCATACCCTACTTAGCTCATTAATTAATAATTGTAATGGACTAATAATTGCATTGCTCTTCCAAATTGTAACTTCTTGGACAAAGTACTATCTTTGCTTGTCACCAGCAATCTATAATTCTAATATGATTTCATCATCAAGAAAATCACGCATAACACCATTGAGAGCTCGGTAGAATGAGAGCTGGGTAAATTGGTATATGCTAAACAAGTTTTAATAAGAGGTTACTGAAAAACAAGTTAGGCCGAGTAATTGAACTTTAAAAATAATCAGAAAAGATGGTAAGTATTAAAGTATAGAGTGAAAGTTCTTTATTAAAACAATTAAAAGTGTTAATATGAAGTGTAGAACAATAAGTCAATAAATTCTAGATCAGTTGAATCAAAGCACAGAATAGAAAAACAGCAAAGAACAGTTTACTAAAATACAAAAACAATTAACTGAAATCAGAATGCAAATCAGTATAGTCAATTAACAATTAACTGACAAACACCCTCAAGAAACTGATGAATGCACATTGATCAGTAAGCAGTAAAAACATCAGAGTTAAATGTGGAAGCAATCAATTGAATAGAAACACAGTTTAGAATTATCCAGAAACAATCAGATAAAAGTAGTAACAGTTAACTAAATTCACTCACACAACAAAGTAATCCAAAAATTAATAGAGTGAAATAGAACTAATAATTGAGTCAAGAAAACAAGTTTCCAGAAATACCATCAATTATACAACAAGCACAATTAATTGGAAACACTCAATCAGAATGAAGAATAGATACAGTCAATTGAACAGATATATAAAACAACTCAAGAGAACATAGAAATAACACTAGCAAAATGAACAATCTATTGAGCGCAATGAACAATTAATTGAACGAGCGATATCAGATATGAAAAAGCATTCAAGAAGAGAGAAAGAGATATCAAGAACACCAAGATTTATACTGGTTCACCCTTCCTTAAGGGCTACGTCCAGTTCTTTGCCAACTAGCAAAGAGTTTCACTAAAAGGATCACCAAGATTAGTTCAATACAACACAAATACCCTTCCTCCCTGCAAGAAAACACTGCACCCCGCAACACATAGCCTACAACACCCCATAGCAGTTGTAAAACAGTGTAGAACCCTATTGCACAACCCAAATTACAAAACCCTATGTAATATGGGTACCAAAAGCACAATTACAAATCACAAACCCTATGTAATTTGTAATCGAACCACTCACAATACAAGTGATATCTAATCAGAACGAAACCAACAATACTTCTACACAAAACAGATTACAAATGGATGAAGAACAATGTAGAAGACTTAGCTTTGGTGCAAAACCAAGAATTGCACAAAACCCACTCAAAGCAAAGCTCCAAGATTCAAGTTCTTGAGGTTTTCTTATTTGAAAGTCAAGTAGAATCTGTTCTCACATTTTGTGCACGTTTTTCTCTCAAATTGTTATAAATTAATTTTTTTTAATTAATTGAAAGCAAAGTCTAATTGTATATAAATTCAACGTACATTAACATATGACTTTTTTGTTTATTCTGTAGAAATTACTTATAATAGCAGACTCCCTTCCGATATGTGTTTGTTACATTTACAAAATAAATACGTAACGAAAGCGTTTTGGGAAGAGAATGAACGTTTACTTAGACCTAGAAGACATGCAATATGGGTGACAAAACATGCTAACTTGGTTAACCCATGGGTTAAAACTCTTACGTATGTTGCTGAATTTGGTCACCTATATGACATTACCCGTACAAAAGTTAATTACCACCTGGTGACTGCATTAATGGAAAGGTGAAGGACGGAGACACATACCTTTCATCTTCCACGTGACAAAGCAACTATGACTTTAGAGGATGTGGGATTACAGTTAGGTCTTCCAATTGATGAAAAAGTTGTGACCGATTAACGGGTGGTGACTTGATCACAACATGTGAACATTTTCTTGGAGTCATCCCTCAAGCAAATGTTGTCTTAGGAAACACTATCAAATTATCTTGGTTGAACAACACATTTCAGCAACTCCCGGATGACGCGATGGATGATGTGGTCGCATACTATGCACAAGCACTTTTTACACTTATTCGGAGTTTGTTGATGCCAAACACATTAGGCAATTGTTCAATAATTTGACCTATTAATACAGTTCATCTGGACTTCTTACACGAAGGTCAATGCTGCTTCATTAATTGGAGAGGATCTGTTGTTAATTGTGTAGTAGTGCCCTTGATTTATTTCGCAACTATCGAATTCCACCAGGCTAATAGGCTCATGTGACAATTTGGGTTTCGTCAATATATTCTAGTTGACCCATTAAATCTTGATCACGTTTATAAAAATACATGAGAGATAGAATAGAGCAATATTGACCATAATACCATGAAAGGTGGATAACAATGTGAAATAATTGACAGAACCGACTTTGAAAAAGTTCAATTTACTGGTAATGGTCATTTTGTGACACAACAACATACATGCAATGGTACTTTACCCACACTATCTGCTACATTACATCTCCTAGGCAACCAATTGATGATGATGTAAGTTCGCATGCATACAATTTTTATCATGTATTTGTACTTCTCCAAAATTTTGCATTGCATCATTATAGTATGACACAATTGAAGACATTGAGTCCCACCCTATAAGCCAACATGTTGGATATTCTTCTCACACTTCAGAGTTTCATGAACAGTCATTTGGTCAATCCAGTCACTTGAGTCTTCAACTCCCTCCACAAAACACATTCATGGATAATCAAGCTCATATGTCCCTTTTGAACCAGGTTCCACCCAAATATAACATTTTTCCTTATCAAATGCTTGATTTTTCACCTTCACCAAATATCTTTGCAACTTCATCCTTCACCCCTCTATATGCATTTCACCTTATTGACACATTATTATCAATTGACATTTCCTATACAATAGTCGGATATTGAACATTACAACGACGATTATGATGATGATTCTATACCACCTCCACCCATAAGATAAAGAAAAAGACCACCTCTGGAGACGTCATCACATAAATTTTTTTTTTTCCGTTGTAATTCTATATTTACAAGTTTTTATATTTTACTATTGACTTTATGTATTCGTTACGTTGTATTTCTCAATGTTAAATATAATTACAACTGAAATTTAAATATATGCAGATCCTACAATTTCATAACTTGTGAAATACATCAACTAAACAAAACTAATATATACTATTCAATTTTAAATCCTAAATTTTGTCGACATTGACTCTAACATAATTCAAACCAACCATACATATGTCGGTTAAAAATATAATAAATTCTATAAATTTATCATTTTTTCTGAAATAATATATTTCATTTACAAAATGTTTATATATATATATATATATATATATATATATATATATATATATATATATATATATATATAACATTTCAATTGAAGTAATACTATTACAATTAAAGTAGAAGTTTGGTGTGCAAATGTAGCACTGGTGTGGGATTAATAGCAACAAAAATCATGTCCATTGGACATAATTTTAACAACGAATAAATCGTATTAGTTAGACATGACTTTACTTAATGACTTAATTGAATTCGTCCTAGACTCATACAATTTGTAATTAACTGAAATAAGTGTCTGCGTGACGTCGATGGTGTTGGAACTCACAATACACTTCACAAAGTGTTATTGCATTTAACAAGACCCTATCATTAAGTTTCTCAATGCACATGCTTTACATATCACAGGACACAGAAAGATTACATAATATTCTCATTAACTCCTGAAGTGAAAAAATTTGAAATATAAAAAATTGATAAATGCAAGTACATGGTAATAAACAGAAACAGAGAGGAAAAAAAAACAAGGAATGTACAGGTTGGACCACAAACTCTATCGTATCTTTCAACTAAATGAAAAAAAAAATTGGAAATTGAAGAAAAACAAATAACATTATCGCAAATTGAAAAAGAAATATAGAAAAAAATAGGTTCAATTTATCATTTTTTAACAAAGAATATAGAAAAGCAAGAAAACGAGAATTACGATGAAAAATAAGTGAAGAGAGGAAATGAGCTTTTTGAAGAATTCAGAACGAAAACGTTGAAGAATTTGTAGAGCATTACATTACTTTGATCATGTGGCTTCCGAAACATAATGTCATTTGATTCCATTAGAAAAAATGGTCGTTTTGGGTGGACTTTCTAATATGATATTAACTATTAAGGAAAAAAAATCCAATTATTAAAAAAGTAACGGCGTCTGTAGACACATTTAAAGTCATATAACCGATGTGTTTATGGTATAGCGAAAACAGTTCAAAAATATAATGGTACAACACATAAAAAAAACTTCAACTTCACATTAGTAATCATCACCCTTTGATATAACTTCTTTGCATGTTGGTCGGAGTAAGATTGTATGTTCGAATTGTGATACATAACTTCCTTTCACATCACATAGAGGAGGATACGGCTGCATAAAAAAAACAAAAATTTACTACTTCAAGAGAATAATTTCAAAGTTAGAATTAGGAAAACATCGACATACAAAATCAAAAGACATATTGCATCAAAGAACGGACACCATTTTGGTGCCGAGTATATTATCAGACATGTCCAACAAGAACACTTGCAATTGACAACACTTATGTTAGACACAAGTCAATGTGAACCATTTAAAAATTCAGCATGCAGCCCGGATCAAGCAATTTAGAATCCAACTACTTTTTCGGCTGTACTTGTACATTATGATGCTACTTTTGTTTTAAGATTTTTTTGTTCAAAAAATGTGAATAGAATTGATGCACATACTAATATTAGTCATATGACATTCAAATTATAGACATGAACACGGTTGCTTGTTCCTATCAGTGTCCATGCTTCGTGATAAATACAAATAAACTAAATATATAGTAAGGAACATGTATATAAAGTCAAGGATAAGGATAATAATGTCTTGACAAGTATAAATAGTTTCATTTAGGTTCAAAACGTGCACTATGTTAACCAAATCTTCATGTCTACAATGAAATGTAACCTGAACACTTTTTGGGTGTTAACAATGAATCAGAACTACTTCAAATCAATCATAATTTTCAAATTACCAATAATGTACAGTTTCAGGCTACAGTTCAGAGTTACCAAATCTCCCTCAGACACCTATTACTTCTCATTGAAGCCATTAAAATATGCATTAAATTTTTAAAAAGTTTAAAAAAATATTTATATCAACAAAATTTCTTGGTGTTAACAGCTCCAGAAGCATACCTGAACAATGCCAGAGTCACACAAATTCTTTAATGCCATTAAGTATTTAGTCTCCCCCAGGCGATCTAAATACCGCCTACAAAAGGCCAAAGTAGAGAAGTTCTTGTTAATAGTTGCTAACAGTTGTTTGGCTCTGGGCAATCTCAGTGGGATATGACCAACATCAAAATTTTTCATGTAGTGGCTGCATTCCAGGTCTTCTCGTACATATCCTTTTCCTAAGCATATAACATACATAACATTTAAAGATCAATTACGTCCTGCATTGTTCGAAGACAGTAAAATAATATAACACCCAGAGAAATTACTATACCCGTTGATGCAAAGGTTTCAATAGCAAAAAATTCACCCTCTTCCATCTTTGTCTGCTCCCCGCCTTTCACAATGGGAACAGATTTTCCAGCATGGATTTGGTAGCGACCAATGCTATGTCCATTCAAATTCCGTATGCTCTTCACTGCAATAACATTCCCATTGCAATATATATCACTTTCTATATGATAACATAATACTGGTATTATTATACCATAGAAATATGCAGACAAATATCATAAATTATATGATAGCGGGAAAAATCATCCTTCAGCCATTTTCACAACTTTTAGACCTACTAATAAATGAGGCATCAATGGTTATGAATGAAAGTTAACAATATTTTTTCTAACACTTTAGTCAATTGGGTGTGCTTCAATGTATTTTGATGTCATCGGTACACGTTCAATTCTAAAATAAAATGCAATCGTCGTAAAGTAGCACCACATTTATCTGGGACCATGCCCAAAGTCCACTGCAATAGTTATGATTATGGAAAACTTAGAATCCGCTGATCCAAATTCAATTAAAGAATTGGCTATTACAAAAAGATCATTAACTTAATTATTGACCATTTTCCCATTATTGAAGTGCGTCGGACAATAAGGTTGAGAAAAAATCATTTCCCATTCTACCATCAAGTTAAAAGTAGATAAATAGAAGGTTTTCTGTCACTTCCAGACCTTACCTGAAGTGTAATTCACCATTATTTTGCAACTCTTGGTATCAGTCACCGGTTTACATGTCCCCACACGTTATGAGGAGTTGAATTAGACTTAAACCCAAATTCTAAGAATGTTCAAGCCCTGCTACTTGCAAGATCCTCAGTCACACACATCCCAATGCTTCATGCCAAAACTAAACACATGGAATTCAATATTTTCTTGCTTCAAGTGCTCATTGTGGTGAATTATATTCCAACTCTAGATCAATCTCATCCTCACCAAACCTCTCGTAAATGTTGAGACAAACTCAATGTTTGGAAGATGAACTCTAATTCACCCACCCCAAGTTTGCAGCAAGAATCTTAGAGATATAGCACTCTAATATTGGAGGAAACATCTTATATTGCAAGGAGTCTCACTCAGACGAAATCCTGGTGTTGTGTTGTCTTGTGGCTCATGGTTTCTTGAAGGATGATGACCTACTCTATATCTTGTTGCAGGTGGCAACAAATAAGAGGATGTAGGTAAATGTGAAATTTCTAATGTCCTAACAATATATTTGATATCAGAAGAGTTCTATTATTGGCTGAAATTTACTGAAAACACAATCATGTGTGAAAAGGTGTGGGACCCATACAATGCTGTAATATCCAACAAATTTCAGTCAACAATAGACTGAGTTATTTGCATTTTTCGTGGTATTATGCTTTTACATGAGGATGAGTGTCATGAAGTATATAATTTAATATTATTAAGAGTAATGTCATCCTCTTCTACACAAGATCTACAACCTTTAACTATAAAAATATATAAAGCAGGAGAAGATTTGGCTCAGTTTCCATTTTTTCCATTGTTGCAATTACTTTTTTTGACAGTACCAAAATTACAGCAAATTGCATGCAAGTTTCCAAGTCTTATCAACACAAATTAGGTGAATTTATGCTAATAACAAACACTTGAATCATAAAACTGTCCGATCAAAAGAAAAATTAAGAGACGAATTATCATGTCTGTTCCTGTGACATTAGGGAATATCAAGAAAAAAACCTGACAAAAGGTGTCGTCATTAGATAATAATTAAATGTATATTAAATGATTCCATTTCTACAATTCAAGGCATGTGACGAGAAAGATATGATCCAAATAAAAAGACAATAAAATATAAGCGCAAACATCATTACAAGCATCATACCTTGATACACCTTTCCGTTAATCTCAACCTCATAAGATTCCATGACCTCTTGAATAGCAGCACCAATGTCACAAAGGCGCACATCGATTCCAGCTTCCTAGATGGCAACCATAACATTCAGAGGAACCAGTAATTACATGATTTAATTGGTGCATACCAAAACATCACAACACAGATCAAACAATAAAACGTAGGTAGAAGGGTAGGGATCAGAAGCTATTTTTTAGGTTAGGCTTATGAAGCTTTTCCATTAAAGAGTTCTATAGATAGAGAAACTGTGAAAATGAAATCGAGTATTCCTATTCTGATATTCTTTCTTATTGGATTTAAGCTTGTCAAACAAGCTTCAAACCAACTGAATGTTACAGGAAACTAACTTTCTAACAGAATAATAATTGGTACACAGAAACATTGTAGATTATAATGGACACTAACTTGAAACAGACAGTCTTAATTATGCCGGATTATCACAGCAAGATGTAAATCTGCCATATACGGTTGGCACTGAAAAATGGCAGAAAGAATATATCCATCTATCTATATGTATACACACATACATATATATATATATATATGTATATATATATGTATATATATATATATATATGTATATAAAACCTGAAACGGGTTAGCTATGAGAGGAAAAAGATCTTGATTAAAATGATTCAATGTAAATCAGTACAAGAGAACATATATAGAACTCTACCCCTAGTGTAATGATTACAATGATTTCTAGTATCTTATAGTACAAAGCTAACATATAGTGAACTCTACCCCTATCTATGAGTCTTTATTGTGATAATAAATCACCTATTAGCATTGCTCACAATCCAGTTCAACATGATAGGACCAAACACCTAAGTAGTTAATATCAAAATTATGATTAGCATCGTAAAAGAGTTCGCAATAGTAAATCATGGTACAGGAATACGGATATATATGTGTGTGTGTATATATATACACGCACACACCTATGAAAACATGAGAATGACGTAAATAACTGAAACAAATCAATCCCCTTGTCTATACTTTGTAAGAAAGAGAAGAGATGTAACCAGTGCCACTTTTGAATTTCTTAATTTCATATTTAATTGGATTTGGGTGAAGAGATGCACGTAAGTTTATGTATCTTAATTGGGTTTTATTTTATTTGAAACCCATTCACCCAAGAACGTGAAAACTACAGTAGAAAACATTCCAACAAGAAGGTGAATTTTTTTAATTTCCTTAATGTTTAATTGGGTTTGGGTTTTATTTTAATTGCAACCCCATTCATCCAAGAAATTGAACAGGTGTTGTGGCAAAAAACACACATAACAAGGTGAACTTTTAATTGTATTAATTATTAATTGGGTTTAGGTTTTATTTTAATCGAACTCAATTCACCCAAGTTGAACCGGTGTAGCACAAAATACAAAAAAAAAACATCGATGACCCACACGATTTCACTATCTCAGAATCACATGAGTGATTTGAATCAGAAACACTATGCAAGCTCGTAGGATATGTAAATCACGATTTTAACTACAATGCCAAACACATAGAGATAGACCAACACTATTACGGAAAAACTACACAGTGGCCTTATCTCAACTTCTTATGTCCCTTTTGGACTTTAGTCAACAGATGTGTTCACAAAAGGTCTTCCCACTAAATGATTTCATTATCTCCATTCACCAACTTGAGGGTGAGTTGATTCAGGAGAAAATATAACTGTAATCAATAATAAGTGTGTTGTTGGAAGATTCTAGAGATCTCTCTGTAATCATTACTTTAGGGTTAGAATTCTCTACATATAGAGAATGATGTAATGTCTCATTGAATCAATTCAATAAAACCTTTCCTCTTATACAGTTTAATCTTTTTCAAGTACGAATATAAAACATTTGTTCTTTAGGAAATAAAATGAAATATTGAACTTTATTATCACAAGATGAAGAGATTTAGTTTACCAGATAACAAATAGTGAAAACCACATCACCCCCAATGATTAGAATTCTCTACATATAGAGAATGATGTAATGTCTCATTGAATCAATTCAATAAAACCTTTCCTCTTATACAGTTTAATCTTTTTCAAGTACGAATATAAAACATTGGTTCTTTAGGAAATAAAATGAAATATTGAACTTTATTATCACAAGATGAAGGGATTTAGTTTACCAGATAACAAATAGTGAAAACCACATCACCCCCAATGATGAACAAGAAGATTTGCATGTAGTAAGAATGCTTGAGCAATTTCTATCAAATGTCTATTTTTCATTATGATATTCCATTCTTAGACATCAATCCTCATCACTCTTTAAGTCACATGTGAGTCTTGAAACATCTCTCATTGGACTTCTATCATTAACTCAGTCATTCTTGGAAGGATCCTTAGTGAACGCCAAGTCAATAATGTAATTGAGCTCTAGTTTGCGAAGTTCTCTAAGCTCTCCGAATGAGCCTAAAGTTTGGTATTAAATACCTTGGTAATAAAGCTTCTTACCATGTCTTCTAGCTACAAACGAGAGGTCCATGTGGTTATGTTGACATAACAGTCTTTACAATGGACTAGCCAAGTCGTTGATGCACAACAACCTCGCATGGGCACCAAGGCTACAAAGTGTTTATGTCAAAAACAATTGAAAGATACGGGACAAAAATCTCACACTCAAAATATAAGATTCAGATCAAATTTAGTTATATAAGGCCATAAGACAAGTTTGGGTCGCATGTCACTCGAATATGATTAGTTATTAATTTAATTATTTCTTTAGACAAGTGGACTACACCTGTCAGTATGACACGAACATGATGTATAAGCAGTGTTATTTAAACAGGCAGTCTTCATTCCGGGCAATTTGACAGTATTGACTGTTATATATAAATCGACACAACATAATACTGCTCGTTTGATAGGGTTTAAGCATTGTATTCGGAATGTACCTTAATACCCGTATTAGTTGCTTCCCGAGAGGCTTCAAGCAGAGGATCAAACATAGGGTTGAATGCCACAGTAAAAGCACAATCAACTATATATCCTAGAAACAAAATTCACGACAAGAGGTTCAACGGGAGTAAAATTAGAAAATACACTAGTTACTAGTATTATCATAGCCATAGAAGATTGAACAAAAAATTCCTGTGCCATTACCATCAACATGGGTGCCAAAATCCAGTTTCATCACATCATCATACTGAAGTACAGTCTTATCCCCTGAATTTGGGGTCCAGTGAGCAGCAACCCTGGAGGAGTAAGAGAGTTACATTTAAGAAAACAATACTATGAAGAAACCAGAAACAACTACGAAACTGAAATCATCAAATTGTAACAACTATTCAACTATCTGTAGGAAATTAGTTGTAAGTCAGTTACACAACTAACTACAGTTAATAAGAGCAGTCACTATACAATTATACTGATCCTACAAATACTTCAGTTTGTCAGTGCCGAATAGCAGATTGGCCTACCCAAAATGAGGATAGGAGGATAGTGAGATAACTGCTATTGTAATATTTTATATATAAGTTAAATATTTAATAGATAAGTATACATAAGCTGGAAAAAGAAAGGAACACACAAATTTCATACACTAATCATAATTAATAGTAAAATACTATAGTACGTGAACAAATATACAGTATAAAGTCAAGAAAAAGAAAATATAAAACCTAAATTATCAACATATAGTACACGAATTCTAAATGATACTAATCAGTAACTAAATAAAAAAATCACAACTCCAATCAAAAATAAGAATTAATGGCAGCCGAATACAAATGATACAAAAGTTCAGAAACTAAGTAAACTAAAAAACACAACTGAGAGAAAGGCAACTAGAACACAAAATTTAATAAAAATATTGAATAAGAACACAAAATAATTATTTAAAAAAATCAGAAACTAAATACGAAATTAAAAAAACCAGAAACAAAAATAAAGTTGAGTATAACACATAACAATGAAATAAGAACCAAAAAACAGAGTAGGAAAATAAAAAAAAATACTTAAAAAGGCATTAATTTATTTCATAAAATAATAAAGCCAAAAGACTGAATATGAAAAGAAAAAAACATTATAGTGGTTTTGAAAAACCGGAAAAAGAAAAAGAAAACAAATGAAGAGAAAAGAAAATATTGAGAAGGAGCCTTGCAATGAGAAGAGAGCAGATAATGTAATGGGTTCAGGAATGCATAAGAATGCAAAAGGAATTAATTTATTTCATAAAATAATAAAACCAAATGACAATAAGAAAATAAAAAAGAATAACAGTGACTTTTGAAAAACTAGAAATAGAAAAGGAATCCAAAAGAAAAATGACAAAGAAAATAAATGAAGAAAAAGAAAATCTTAAGAAGGCTTGCAATGAGAAGAGGGCAGAGAATGTAATGGGTGTATGAAGAACACATTGGATTAAGTTTAAGCCTTAATATGAAAAATAAACTCAAAGGCCTAAAAAACCCAAAATACCATCACATAAGAAACTAAAAAACACGAAAAGGAGAGAAAGGCAAGCAGAACTCAAAATTTAATGAAAACAATGAATAAGAACGCAGAAACGCTATGTGAGCTAGCAACCATCACAACTCTACCAATCTGCCATAATCAGTCACTTCGGCTGCTATTAACTTCGTATGCTTCTCGGAATCAAGACCATATAATATCTATCAAGTTTCTTGTTGAGTTTCTCTAACGAGCCTACCACTAGGAATCTTTTAACTTCTTCTATTGTGGCCCTAGCCTTTGCCATATTATATACCATATCATGGTTGGTCTATTTGATAGAAGTTACTTTTTGAATTGCAACAAAGAGACGTTAGATATCATTAGAAAAAAAATTCCGGTTCATTTTTCCAAAAAGAGAAACATGTTTTGTAGGATCGAAGCACCTCTAAAACATCTGGCTCAACTGACTGCCTTTAAATAACACATAGTTGGAAGTCAATCATTTTCCATTGGGATTGTCTTTGTTAAGAATAGAGTTGAGTTCTGTTTCAAAGTGGTCATGATATCCTCGACCAAGGAACCATAATTCCTCAGAGGAAAACCAAGATGAATAATTTGTCCGATTGAGCCTTGTAATTCTAATAGCTGGAGTTGCCGAAAAGAAAGGAAAATGACCTATTGAAGCCATTTCAGAGAGGTGACTAAACTTGAGAACATATAAGAGAAACCCTAAAATTGTGAGACCAAGTGTCCCAACACAAAGGTAGTCGAATAGAAAATGAAGTCAGAAACAGAGACAGAAGAGTTTGGTGAGTCAGATGGAGGTGTCGCTAAGAGAAGTGTGTAGATCAGCTTGTGAATGATCAGTTGGTTGCATGACCACCGCGGCTGGGTTGCGCTCCTCGAGGTGCACCTACCCTAACTTTTTTTTCATAAAAATGGTGTCAGACAGTGGCAGACAACAACAGAGACGATGAAGAAGACAGAGTAGGATTGTACCCACTCTGCTACCAACTTGAACAAATAGGATGGATAGAAAAACAGTATATATATTCTTGCACTGTTGTGTTTATTATTGATGTAAATACACAGGTTACAAAAAGAGGTAAGACATCCAGATTAACATTCACACATCATTTAGGCTCTTTCTGGAGCTTCACTCGATATTTAGCACCAAAAGTGAGAAAACACAAATACAGAGGAGAGTAGAAAACCAAAAGTATATAAACAAAAGTGTCACCAGTTTAAAGAGCATCCTGTGGGGAATGCGATGCCAGCTTGAAGGCCATCCTCTGATATTAGCTTACGAACAGTGTTCTCCAATGTTTCACACAAGTCAGTCATCAACATTCCAGGCTTTAAAATGCTTTTCATATATTTGCGAACCTGCTTAGAGATAAAAAAAAAAAAGGATACCGAGTTACAGTTATAAATAAAACCAACATTAATGAAAGAATAAATAAAGAAAATCAGATGAAACAACAGGGTATATAAACAAAAGGAAACCATGATTTATTTCCCCACATTAAAATATAGAGTAAAAGGAACGGGAGAGCATGATTGAACATTTGAATACTATTAATGGTACATTTTGAACATATATTCTAATCACTTAGTAAACTAGTTGGTGTATTAAACCTAACTAATTTTCACTAAAAGTTTTCCACAATTCTTGAAGAATTTAAAATAAGGGTCAGACGCACATTAATTTTTCCCTGCACTTCCCATCTTCATTTCCTCCTCTATACCATATCCAAACAATAAAAAGAGACAACCTTTGTCCAATTTTCTTTTCCAAAACTAGCCATCAAAATAAAGGGTTAAAACTGGAAAGTAAAACCAAAATTACAACCTGACGATGAACTTCTGCTGCTCGACGAACTGAATTATATAATGGTTTCTGCAGGCGCTCCAGTTCTCTCTTCTCCTCTGATGTAGTTCTCAATAGGTTACTGGCATAATGATTCTAACATGATTACAAAGAAAATTTACATAGAATATTTAAAAAGGTACGAGCGTCAAACAGCTGTTAATGTTGTAAGTCCACTCATATGTCACTTGTGTAGACAATTAACTAAACTTCCAGAAGTAGGTTTCTATCATTCATTTCGTTTAATTCATATTTAAGGGGAGTCTCAACAGCTTTGATAAGGATTTATAGTTGAGCAAACGAGAATTATACTGTTTCCTAATACTCCAAGATTAAAAAATTTAAGCAATTTTTAGTTGATTTTTCAAAATCCTAGCAAAACAACATCTTTGGGACCATAATCTTTTAGTGTGCAATCTATTTCCAGTCAAAGCAGCACCGGTGAAATCTATTTTGGAAAAGCCACATAAAAAATCAGTACAGCAGTATTGCAGGTCACACCATGGCTAATGTATTAAATACAATAGCTAAATACTTTCAAAAAATGAAAACTTGTAAAAGCAACCATAATTGGGATTAGAAATATTTTAGTTTCCTTCATTAATACCAAATTTTGGTATTAGTTCTCTAAACTTAACATTGATTTGTTAGGTCTGGACTCTTTACAAGTCAAACGGACTGCTAGCAGAAATTTCCTTGGCCAACATCTTATCCTGAATAAAATAACACTCAATCTCTATATGTTTGGGTCTTTTACGGAATACTAGGTTAAAGTGATGTAAGCAGCTGCCTGGTTTTCAAAATATAACCTTGAATATCACAAAATCTAAACTATTGAAAAAGTTGTTTAATCCATATAATTTACAAGTGACTTTGACTAGTTCTATGCTTTCTTTCTCACTAGACAAGTAACAACCTTATTCAACCATTTACTTTGGATTTTGACTCGTAGGACTGTCAATGGACCTGTGATCAGTCATGTTTGTTTCCTCCAAAATTTCTAGAGAACTTCCTTTGTTAAGAGACGATACCTTCCTTTGACCTGCTTCTAATATGCTTAGTCTTAAACGACTAAATAAATGTTGTTTCAACTGGACAATTATGGTAGCATCATTTGTAATGACTACATCATCAACATACACAACTAAGTAAACATTTTCTAGGATAAACATGAAATTAGAAAACTAAGTGATCTACTTTGCTATGTTTCATCCCATAATTTAGCACGATACAACTTTTCAAACAAAGCTCTTGGAGATTGTTTAAACCCAAAGAGATTGACAAAGTTTGCAAACTAGAATAGACTCTGCTTGAGCAACAAACCCAAGAGGTTGCTTCATGTAGATTTCTCACCCATATTACCGTGAAGAAAGACATTTTTAATATCTAGCTGATGGAGGGGCCAATGCCGAATAGTAGTCATAGCTAGAAAAAGACAAATCATAGTCATTTTGACAATAAGAGAAAAAGTATCCCCATAAGCAAGACCATATATCTAGGTATCCCTATGATGAACCTTACCAGTTTGACCAACTTTGATCTAAATAAGAAACTTTAGGAGGAGTATATAGGTAGTTATAAAAATAAAGCATCTACCTACCATATTAAAATGTAGTGCTTCCTTTGTTTTCTTTTTACTTTTCAAAGAAGCAACATATCAAACGAAAAAGAAAAAAATGGGAACATAATTCATTTTACTCATAAATTCAAGTCAATTTTGCAAGGATAATCTTAGATATTTCTGAAATTTATTAATCATCCACTTACTCATCTTTGTACTGTTGAATTTCACCTTCAGGGAAATCTCCAGATGGAAACAGGTCAATAACAGAAATTGATGGTGGATCAGTCTGTTCTAAAAGTTCTTTCTTTTTCCTGATCACCCAAAAAAAAAAAATCAGAAATTCAGAAAAATTTCACCATCAAGAGAACAAGCATTAATTGCAGAGGTCAAGTCCTCACTTGCTTCTAGCTTTCTTTTTTTTCTTCTTTGAAACTTCTGTCAGAAGAGAAAATGATTCAATATTAACAACAAACATCATAACATATATCAGGTACAAAATAATTCAAAAGTAAAGCATCACCATAACAGCATCTCCAAGCAGATTTATGTTCCTCACAAGTGAAATGATTACGTTGGATGATATGGAATCTATGTTTTCATGTGTTGTTGATCATGAAATTTTGATCCTTCAAGAAGTTAACATATTGTTTCTGGTGTAACTATGTTTGTGACAACATTAAATCCAATCAAGTTAATTCGCTCGAAAACTCATTTGTGGAAAACATGTAGGTTCCTGAGTTTGAAGACAAGTGTACACAAGAATGGTATCTAGGTAGCTTTACTAGTATATTTAGTTTACATTTATTTAGATATTTGTTTTTCAAACTCTAAATCAAATTTTAAGCCGTTTTGAATAAAAAAACAAGTTAATTACACATGCTTGTGAGCTTTCTTGCGACTTATTATTTGTTTTATGACATTCGAGAGACAATACTTTAGTTGGACCAGGGAAAATAAGTTAAAGTAGGATTAAAATATCTATGTTTTACATTTTCTTTCTTGGTTGTACATGCGTACATCACAATAACAACATGACCATTCAGAAACAAAGCTTCCAATTGTAATTTGAAAAAACCGGTATATTTAAGAAAAATAATTACTTCGGGTTAGAATGTGTGAGATAACTCGCGCAGCAGGAGACAAAGGTATTCAACCTTTACATGCAAAAGAATTTTTTAATTTCTGAACTTTATAATTATAAGATTTGGCAAAAAGTATGTGAAAAGATTGAGTTACTCATCAGTCACGGATTATAAACATGTCATGTAGCAACTAAATATATTTATATTAGGTGAATTCATTCTGCATAATTACTACCTTTGATGTCATCTCCTTCTTTTAGAGATGGTGGCGAAAGGTCACCAGTTCCTTCTACATGACTTGGAAGCTCTGAGGTTCCATCTTCCTCTAGCAAGCTGTTCACTTGAGAATTTCCCTCCGCCATGAAAGAAAAGCTGCACGCTCAATAAAATTAAAATGGTCAGTTCTACAAAACACCCAAACTTCAATAACAGAAAGAGTGGTCCATCCTTTCCGGTAAACTTAATGTCAAAATCTGGTTTAGGATATATCAAAAGTCAACAATTCAAGGTACAACAAAAAGAGACAAGTTAGAGAGTATGGAAGGAAATGACTATATTTAATCCAAGAAACCATTATAAAATTTCCTGAAATCTATCAAAAGGAAAGCTGCGCTAGATAGTAAACCAAATCGAAACAAAACAAAATAACCCTAAAGTTTATGGTTTACATCGAACTTAAACGCTGAACAACAGGGTACAAACACGTCAGAAGAAATTCCAAATTTCTCCGGAATAGCCATAACTATGACCACGACGACTACGATTAACGAATTATAACAGAAATTGAAGCAAGTAAGGTTAAGCACGTGAACATACCAAGCAAAAGTATATTCAAAATTGCAGAATGGTAGATCAGTACTTGATTTAGGCTAACCGCTGCTCTGTCCGACGGTTCCAACCACAGCAGCTCCCTCTCATCACCGCCGCAAGGAATGCGTGCAGGCGAGGTTAAGATCTCTGAAAGGCAAAGCGGTCGTTCAGCGGTCCGGTTCAGCGGCGAAGCGGTTCGGTTCAGCGGCGAGGTATCCGGAAGCGGAAGCGAAGGAGAGAAAGAAAATTGAAACGGATTGCGTTAGGTGTGCGCTGAAGTTGGCTTTAACATGTGAAAGTGAAAGCTTAATGTTGTAACTTAGTGATTGTTGAGAACGAGTATAAACCCTAAACCCTAAATAACCATTTTTACCATTTGTTCCAACTTTGATCTAAATAACCAATTTTAGGAGGAGTATAGATAGTTATAAAAATAAGCATCTATTTACCATGTTAAAATGTAGTGCTTTCTTTGTTTTCTTTTTCCTTTTCAAAGAAGCAGTATGTCAAAGGAAAAAGTAAAAAATGAGAACATAATTCATTTTACTCATAATTTCAAGTCAATTTTGCAAGCAACCCCCTTTATAAATTCAGCTATTTAATACTGTGATGAGACCTGAATTTAATTTGAAAATATCCCTAAGCTCCACCCATGTTAGCAACAAATTCAAAGTAGTGGTGTAAAATTTATTGGAATTTTTAGCTGTCTTGGAAGATGATGAGATCATTTCTCTTTGGAGGCTAGAGATGGATTATGTTGCATTTTTTTTTTTTTATAAACTAATCATGTTTGTGGTACATTGATTCTCATTGATTGGATGGTTTTTTTATCAACTAATATTTTAGTCTTTGTATTGCAAGAGATAAAAGTTTTTTTGCATTATAAAAAATTATAATAAATAATTATTTTTACTGTGTACATTTTATTATAATTAAAATTGATGATAAATAAATATATTTGTGTACATAAATTATATTTTTGAATTTACAAAGATAATTCATGATATAAATTGTTTTCTCAGACTAAGGTGGTGATATCACTTAATTTTTTCGTAGTGTTGAAAGCAAAAAGTTATTCTTAGTTAGAGAGTTTTTCTCATAATAAGAAACAACTTCGGCCTTTTATGATGGGTAAGATAAGCTTTCTTCAAAGATTCATCTCCAAAAGAAGCATATAAATGCTTTTAAGAAATGCTTGACCATGATTCCTTCTATCAAGAGTAGAGAAGAGAAGCTATACATTTTTTAATTTGGCATCATTATAGCTATTAATGTATGTACCATCTTATTTAGATTGGATATGTCGAGAAATTATATTCTTGTACTTTTTAATCTTGCCAATTTAAAGTATTATATTAGATCATTTGATATATTTGATTTAATTATGAGTAATGATATTTTAACACTTTTATGTATTAATAAATCTTTGTCTTTTAAAGTATTCAATTTTGATTCGTATGGATAAGGATGTGGTTTTAGGTTCTTAAGATGTGGTCTGAGTTCTTATTATGTAGTTTAGCTTCTAAGGATATATTATTGGTTCTTATGGATGCGATTTTAGGTTCCTAAGATGCGGACTGGGTTCTTACAAAACCTCAAGGGTTACTCCTTTTTTAATATGGGGACACCTCAGGTGAAGTTTTGACAACTAAAGTCAGATGTCTTCATGATGATCAATTTCATAATTAAGTTCTTCACGTCTTCAATTATAACCATAAGAATGTTACTTACATTTTGATTCACAAAAATAAGTTCATTTTATACAATTGTCTCCATTGAGATTGTGTGGTCAGAAATCTCCGGAGCTTACCCCTTCTTACCCCTTCTTTAATAAGAAAACACCTTAGCTAAAGTTTTGGCTATTAAAGTCAGATTCTTCATGAGAGCCAATTTTAAAAATTAAGTTCTTCTCTTCTTATATTATAACCATAAGAAGGATTATTCATGTTTTGATTCACAAAAATAAGTTCATTTTATACTAATATTGGTTGTGTGCTCATAAAACTTCAGAGGTTACCCCTTCTTTAATTCGGGGACACCTTAGGTGAAGTTCTGGCATCTCAACTCAAATGTCTTCCTGAGCACCAATTTTCACAAATCAACTTCTTCTCTTGTCATATTCTATCCATAAGAATGATTACTCATGTTTCACTCATTGGCTTGTTATATTTCCTTATAACAAACTACTTCAAATACGTGGCTAGTGTGGCTATAGCACTCATCATTTACTTACCAACTTGTCATGAGGAGTTGCAAATCATGAAGTACATCGCCACCCATATCAAAATCATTTACACTTATTAAAAATTCAGCCAGAAAAAAGGGTTCTAAAAACTTCCTTAGTTCATTCATTTCTTTCTATAATTTAATAATGACTATTTGTAACAATATTTACATCAAAAACAGGAAAATATGAACTACTTGTTATTACAACTATTAACACCAAATGGTTAAATAATATACTTTTGTACAATCTATTACAACAATCCTATACTACTGTCATCACCAATGATACAACGTGGTCACCTTAAGCTACTCAAATTCATATCAGAGAAGACAATTTGGTAATGGCGGTTATCATCATGAACCACCCATTTGCAGACCAGCTACTGGCAGAAACTATGAAGTTTAATCTGCAAACAAACCATGATCAGTCAAATTATAATCTTACCAATTTAACCAAAAATACACATAACCATAAGAATATAACTAAACTATTACAACCCGTGGAATATTCAGACATCCTCTTCCCATGAAACCTACATACACCATCCCACAATTCCATGTATTTAATCACCATGATACCACAATCAACACGGTAAATTAAGTACACATACTAAGAAACCAATTACAATTTTAGTACACAAGCAGCACATTCACACAGTAAATATGGTTACCCATGACCAATTACATGGCAACCTGAATGTTTGGGAACCGCTTCAATCAACACCATCACATATACAATTGCACACAAACCCAGCACACCCACCACATTCATCATGTGTTGACAACCAAAAGGATAAACCATACCTTAAACCCTACAATCACAGAGTTAGAGGCAAAATATAAAAAAAAAAAAACACACCCAACACACATTAGCCACTACACAAATTTGTGTCCAAAAACAAGACCAAACACAACAAAGGAAAAGGAAAATACATTCAAAATGATGAAAACACAAGCCACCCTCACGCAAATCATTTGTAAACCAAAAGCTAAACAATAAAATCGTCAGAAGAAGCTTCCTTTTTCATCATAAACCCATAAAAGATGAACCTTTACTAGAAAAAACATAAATGGTGTCATTGTATGTCAATGTTCAGATTGGCGGTTTTCAACGAAACAATAGAGAAGAAGAAGGAAAAGAGAATGCTTGTGATTATGTGAACGGAAGAGCTGAAATGAAGAGTTATGATAGTTGTTATGTGGAGCTGAAATGAAGAAGTGAAGATGGAAATAATAAATGTTTAATGAAATGGAAGGCAAAGGGGAGAAGCTGATTTCGTAGGCCCCTCGTTCACGCTGGCACTGTATAATAAAATATTAATATTTTTGACACCTAGGAGTGTTAAATGGGTAATGTTACTTTGACAACCGTGGTTTAAATGACGTCCAACTGACAACCATGAGCTGGCAGGGGAGCATACATGGAAAAGGGCAACTTAGTCATTTTGTCTTATTAAAAAAATTATGGGAATTGAATTTTTTTGTGACAAAGTGAAAAGTGGGAGAGCTGTGTGAAATTGAGGGGATTATGATTTAGGGTTAGAAATTGATCCTGTGTGCTCATAGTGTGACTTGTACTTGACGATTATTCATTCGTGCTTTGATGAGGCATGTGCTTTTTGTTGGCGATGGTCTATGGACGGTCTGATGATGGTACGATATTCCCTAGCAGTGGTGTGTTTTAAGGGTTTTACCCTAAAAAATTGGGTTTTTCGTGTTGCACTTGTTTGCTTTGCAAGAATTGACATTTCAATGATATCAATCCATATAGAGGTATTTTGTAAGGTTCTAGAGATCTCCAATTACATATTATTTGTGATCACTCGATCCCTACTACAGTGATGCTAGAAGAAAGCAATTAATAAAAGTAAAAGGGTGCATTTCAAGGTTATTGCGTGAATGATGCAAGGAAAGGAGACTTTAGTGATAATTGTTCTGAAAATTTGAGTTGGGTAGGGATTGGATGTTCTATTTTCATCTCTTTTTGTATTTTATGGCTAATGTTGCAAGTGTTTCGTAAGGTAGGGGCAAAATGTTCTGAAACATTTATTTTGTTTACAATTAGATCACTTGGTTGGATGATGGAAGAACATTAGAAGAAGCTATGAGAAATGAGACAAAAATGATTAATCTATTTTTATTAAGGGGGAAAGTATAATAGTAAAATTCGATACTTGGTTGCAGTCACTTCGTCATTGCTATACTTTTTGTTTCTGATGTTTGTGGTATTTGTTCTTTCTGTTAATAAAACACCTTAAAACCAATTTTATTATTTGCTTATTATTTCGTAAAGTTCTAAACATTCAACTTTTGTTTACTTATTTTAAATGATTAAGAAACGTTGGGTCATCGTTATTGATTATTCTTGTGATGGATTCCTTGTATGGTTATGCTTTATTCACTGATAGAAAAATCACCTTTTAAATTGGTTATGGAAGGCATACAACTCCAGTTCTAGAAGTGTTGTAGAAAGTGTGGACATACTACAACGGTTGTTTAACCGTTGTAGTATATGGGAGATACCACCTCAGTTCTTGAAAAGCCGCTATAATACACTCTCTTTTCACTAAAGTGAGAGAGATATTATAGTAGTTGTCCTATGCAATCGTTGTGATATCAGGATACTACAGTGGTTGCATAGTTTTTTTTTAACAACGAAGAATTAAATTAATGGGAACACTTAATAGATGTTCCAACCCTATTACAAAAAAGAAAAAAACTAAACCTCCAACACGATTGTCAAGGTTCCCATAATATCGTAAGCTAAAGGTAACATAATTTGACCATTACATTGCCTAGATAAATAATGACAGGTACACGAGGGCCAATCTAACATAATGTCCATAGGAGAAAAACACCAGTAAAAACAAAATCCTGAAAATATTTTATGACAATTTGTAGACCATTCATCTTATCCAAGGGAAGCCATATTTCCTTGAGCATAGATTTAAACTGGTTTTGGTTTTAATGGCACACTATGTACCCTGCGAAGATCACCAGCTCATAGGTTGTTGTTCCCAATCCACAGTCCGCTTATTGCTGCATCTGAAGTGTCTCTGTCACCCACTAATAGCTTCACTTATCTTCTATAGTTATTTGTCCTCCATCATTACACAAAACCACTACTTGCAAACACACCAAACTACACCACATATTTCTGCATCCTACGCTCATACCTTCCCCAGCTCACCTAATTCACAACCCTTGAATCAGATTTTGACCTTTGCATTCTAGATTGTGCTACTTAATATTTGTCAGACATACCGTTAGGCAAAGATACCAATCAGAGTAGGAACAATGTAAACTCTAACTCCTAAACTCAGCCCAAGACCATGCTTTCATCTGTGCCATTGTAAGAATTACAACATCATCCACTACTCCATTATGAAACACAATTTTATTTCTATGTTTCCAAATTTTACTCACTATTGTCACCCATATACCTTTTTGAACCAAATTTGCTTTCCTACTCAGTCCAATCACAAAGAAATTTCTATATTGATTTACAACATCTTTATGCATAATAAAAGATATTCCTAACCATTTATCACAATTATCCCACACATTTTGTGCAACCTCACATTGTATGAGTAGATGTTGGGTTGTTTCCTCTATTTTCCTACATAATGGGCAAAGGTTGCTCTGCACATTGACGTCCCTTTTCTCTATACTAATTCTAGTTGGCAACCTATCTAACATGACCCTCTAAGCCATCACCTTTTGCTGAATTGTGCAGTTTGGGGTTCACTCCTTTAACCATTTATATTTTGGAAGGGATTGAAATGCCCCTAACACTTTATATCCTAAATGGACTGTGTAAATATTTTGATGACCCCCTTCCCAAATCCAACCATCTGAATCACCTTTTTTCCATTGAACAGTAGAGATCAAACTAACTAATTGTTGTTTTAATACTTCCTCCCACTCAAACATTGGTATTCTCCACAATAATCGCCATCTAAACTACTCTCCTCTCCCATCTTTCACCCTTTCACGTACCTGTCTCACTATTTTCTCCTTAACAAATGATATTGAAAGTAGTCTCAAAAACCTGTCCATTAACAGACTTTCTCCCACCCATCTATCCTCCCAAAATCTTATTTTACTCCTGTTCCCACGTTTTCAAGTAATCCTACCATCAAACCAGTTAGCAGAATTGTTTACCTCACAAATTCTACACAAATCTTTCCACTAGTAAGAGCTCTTCTTATCTACCATAATTCTTGACATTTCCCTCCACTCACCATACCTAGATTCTAAGATATCTCTCCACACTCCTCTTTCTTCTAACCTTAATCTCCACTTCCATTTAGCTAATAAAGCAGCATTAAATGTCCCCACATCTTTAATCATCAACCCTCCCGATTCCATAGGTAAGCATATTTTTTCCTAGGCTGTCCAAGCTATTTTCTTACCATCCGACTCTCAACCCCACAAAATTTTAGACTGAATACTTCTAATGCTCTTACATACCAAAATAGGGAGTTTATGTAAAACAATAGAAGTGCAGAAATCACTAATTTTATTAAACATATCCTCCATGTCATAGACAAAAGTCTACCTTTCCACATAGATAACCTAGATTTGATATTGTTAACTATGGGCCTCTAAAATTCGTCCTTCCTAGGGTTCCCTCCAATTTTGAGTCCTACATACTTAAAAGGAAAAGTCATTCTGCCACAATTCAAACAATTAGAAAAGATATTAAGGTCTACCTAGGTAACCCCAATTGCCCGTACTTGACTTTTATGGAAATTTACTTTCAATCTTGAAACAATTCAAAGCTACATAAGATCGCTTGAAGTGCTAAGATGCATTGATATTTCGGTTTACAGAAAAATAAGGTATCATATGCAAATTGTAATAATTTTACATCCATACCCTTATGCCCGACCTTTACCCCTTCTAGCACCCCTACTTTAGAAGCTTCCCTCACCAGACCAGCCAAACCCTCTACCACTATTACGAATTGAAAGGGAGCTAATGGATTCCCTTGTCTGAGCCCTCTTTTAGGCTTAAACTCATTGGTAGGGCTTCCATTAATCAGAACCGATACAGTAGCAGAGCTTAAGCACATTTTTATCAAGTTAATCCACTTGGAATTGAACCCTAGTCTCTTCATCATGTACATTAAAAAATCCTACTCCACCGAGTCGTAAGCCTTTTCATAGTCTACTTTGACTATCATTCCCTTAAGCCTTTCCTTCCTCAGAAAATCAACCGCTTCATTGGCAATAAGCATATTGTCCAACAACTCTCTTTCCCTAAGAAATGTTGATTGAGTCATGTCATTATACAATACACCTATCAGTTTATTTGCTAAAACCTTATAGCTATCACTTTGTAGACACATCCGACAAATGAGATTGGTCTATATTCATCCAAATTGGAATTATTATCTCTCTTAGGAATGAGGGTTATGAATGAAGCATTACATCCTTTAGGTATATAACCGAATTCATGAAAGCTACATATGGCATTGATGATATGAGGCCCATTATGTCCCAATTTTTCTTTCACTAATTACTTCTTTTAATGTCAACCATAGTATTTTATATAAAACTAGTATGAAATAGATATGTTTAGTGCAGCCCAAAATTATTTTTGTGAGTTTGAAGTTTTAAGTATTTAATAATATATTTATTTCTACACAGTTTAATTTTTTAAGAAACTTTGTGGATAGCCACACTAAGCATATGTTTAGTATTTATCACAAATCAACACACCAAGCAGTATATCTTGATACTCATTTTTGGTACTGTTTCTAGAGATAGCTCGTTATTTTTGTGATGACCAAGAAATAAGATTATTTCCAAAATACCTTGTTATATATTTTCGATCATCTAACTCAGAATCCCTATTAGAATCTAAGAAGGTCATTAGGTTCAGATTAGTTGATCTTTAAAAGTGAAGACAATAAGTGACAGTCCCTTATAGGTATCTTAATATGTACTTCAGAACATTCCAATGATGCCTTGGAAGATTAATATAAACTGACAGACTTTTATTAATGAAAAATGACAATTATAGTCTAGTGATGGTGATGTATTGTAGGCCACCAACAATTGATCTATGAAAGGAAGAATCAAGGATAAATGTAGAGTCATTAATAGTAAGTTTTAGGACAAAAGTCATATGTGTAGGTTGTGGTTTAAAATCATCTATCTTGGCTCTACAAGGTAAATATTGAATATATTGTTTTTAAGAAAGAAATAGGCCTCCATTAGAAGTAGGAGATACCTAAAAAACTTCTCTTATCTTTGATGATATTACATAATTACCTTATGTTGCTCTTTTTTGTACTCATACTTCTCTCATAAATGATACCACTGATATAATTTCTAACAAAATAATTAAATTGTTGTTAGACATTCCAATAAGGTTACCAACCATCTCAAATATCTACTGATTATCACTCTTATAATGCCACTCATTCTTCCATTACTGATCATCATATACAATGTTATCTACCTTAATTATCTAGTTCTCATAGGCATTACATTTATTGAATTTTAGAAGATTATGAATCTCAAACTTATTCTTAAGCTTAATTCTAATGCTATTATTGTTAAACACAAAGCTAGACTTGTTGTTAAGAGATTTATCCAACAATATGATATTCACTTCTATGAAACTTTTTTCGCTGTCAAGATCACTACTCTTAGACTTCTCTTATCATTAACTACTTCTAAACATTGGCATTTAGCCTAACTAAATGTTAATAATGTTTTTCTAAAAGGTAATCTTGAATAAGATATTTATATGAAGATCCCTCAGGGTTACAACACTCTTATAAATTTAACTGCTCTTCTTATTTGTAAGCTTAATAAATTTATATATGGTCTTAAACAAACTTTAAGAAGTTCGTTTATCAAATTCAATAATACTTTGCTTTTTTCATTATTATAAACAATTTAAGTTTGATTGTTATTTACATAAGGTAGTGGTCTAAATTTTGTTGTTGTCTTAGTTTATGTGAATGGTATTATCATTGTTAGCCTTAATAATGATGTTATTTCATGCACAAAAATTCTTCTTCATCAACATTTCAGTTTAAAAGATCTAGGACATCTTAAATTTTTTTCTTGGAATAGAATTATCTAAGTTAAGAAAAGAAATATTTATGAGTCAAAGACATTATGTTTTGTCTCTCTTGAAAGATTGTGGTATGATTGGATGTAATCTCTCAACTATTTCAATGGATCTAAGTTTAAACTTATTGCAAAATTGAATACCAAGTTAGCTGATCTGGAAACGATACCAAAGGCTTATAAAAAGACTTTTTATACTTAACTACATATAAATTTGGCATATGTTTCGGTATCCACAAACTTAGTTAATTTATCTATAATCCTTAAATCATATGAATTATGGTAATACTTTATATAGTACCTCAAACATACGGTTAGACAAGACATTCTTTTCAAAAATAAATTCTAATATCCAGTTGCATGCTCATGATGTTAACTTGGAATAGCAAAAAAACGCATCCATTAATTTTATTTTATTTTATTAAAACAAAATAGATATGTTTAGTGTGACCCAAAATTATATTTTTCTTCTTTTATCTTATTCATAAGTTTCGCTTTCTTTTTAATTGATTCAATTTATTTCAATTTGGTGGCTTAAAATAATAATAATAATAATAATAATAATAATAATAATTATTATTATTATTATTATTATGTTTTTTAATTTCATGTTTATGGAATTCAGTTTTCAGATGATTTTTACCATCTTTTAATTGCTTTAGTTTTAATATAAATTGGGTTCTATAGTTTTCATGAAAGTGATCTAATATAACAAACTTTAATAAGAAAAAATAGTTTAAAATCCTATATTATAATGACTAATTGTCCCAAATGTAAAAGATGACTTATCAAAATGAATTTTTTTAAGAAATGAAAACCAAATTGAAATTTAATAAGAAAAAGGACAAAAATATAACTTAGCCTAATTAAGTGAAAAATGAAAATTCAAGAAAGCTAAAAATATTTTCTATTTTTTATTTAAGATAATGAATGAAAAAAAAGAAAGAATGGATAGCCAGATAGAGTTCCATGCATGATAGCAACATAACTAAAAAAAATGGAGATTTCTATTTGGATAAGGTGGCATCCCACATCCTCATTATGTACATAACATAATAGATGGGGGTGTATGCAATGTATACAATGCATTCAAAATCTCATTATTAGAAAGAAATTACAAAATATATATAATGCATATCAAATTGCTCAACATCTATTCAGTACTTGTGGATGGCTCAAAGCGTTTGGAACCAGTGTGAGAGGTGGATCGGGAATGTATCAGTTAGACATGAAGGTATCTTCTGTCATTTTCAGAGCTTCTGTCTTCTAGGGCAAAGACAGAGTATCAATAAAGCGTGGAAAAGGATGTGGGTGGCTATTGTGTCGAAAATATGGAATCATAGGAATAAGGTGGTCTTTAACGGTGGGGTAGTAGATAATGAAGAGATATTCAGTCTAGCACAGTTAAAGGGTTGGTTATGGCTTAAGTATAAGTGGACGAGAAATTCATTTTCATATTCGGATTGGTACTTATCTCCACTAAAGTGTCTTCAGTCACTGGTATAGCATAGTTTAGATCATTCTAGTGTACTAGAGGAGTGTTGGTGGGAGAGAGAGGGTAGGGTGGATAGGTGTTTGGTTGTTTTGCAGGTATACATAGGTTGGAGGTGACGGTCTATACCACAAGCGGTGATTACATCTGAAATCTGAGACTTAAAGGGTGCAGATTTGTTCCTTATCTCGTTTTTGTGTTGTTATCTATTAGTTTATCTTCTTTTGTAGTGTATTTTGAGTTGTTTAGTGTAAGTGGGTGTGGCATTTGCACTTGCATCCTCTAGTGGAGTTAGGTTTCTTGTGTTCTGTTGTATTTTGTTGATCTTTCACTTATACTTAGGTCTGTGTTAGAGTTTGATATGTGTTTTTTTACCTGATTTGAGTATGTTTGTATATGGGTTGGAGTACCCCTGAAGTACTCCTTTTTATTCATTTATTTTTAGCTGTTCAAAAAAGAAAAAATAAAATATATATATATATATATATATATATATATATATATATATATATTATATATATATATATATAT
>Ga0209489_103459_pt1 | contig 30748 bp, 12 predicted proteins | sample SiratrowhiteBW_FD_187527 | JGI IMG/M metagenome (GOLD analysis project Ga0209489, IMG submission 187527) | Root nodule microbial communities of legume samples collected from California, USA - Siratro white BW (SPAdes) (version 2) | ecosystem: Host-associated > Plants > Roots > Nodule | place...
ATATGTGTGTGTGTGTGTGTGTGTTTGTTTGTTTGTACTAACGAGATTTTTTAAATTTTAATAAATTATCTAAAAACAACAGCATAATAAAACAAAAAGAATAAAAAAATAAAAGTAATAGAAGAAAGGAAGGTTTGCATGCATGCACAACCTCCATTTAAAAACAAAAAATAATAAAAAGAGAGTTACCTGAGTCAGAGAGCAACTTTTGCTTTTGCTTTACTCGGTGGTAGATGATTAAGGAAGGAACTACCTCAGTAACTTGGATATATACTCTTTGTATAAAAAATGTTAACGAAAAAGTAAGAGTAGATTCTAGTGTTTTTTTTTTCCACCTTTTGTGTTTGTTAGGTCTTTGGGTTACAATTACATGGTATAACGTCATTCAAAATAAAAACGCTTTTGATTGGTGCAGTTAGGGATGGGAAGCGCGTTGGAAACGCTATGTGGACAAGCAGTGGGGGCAGGGAAGCTTAACATGCTGGGCGTGTACATGCAGAGATCATGGGTGTTACTATTGAGCACGGCTTGTGTTCTGTGCTTTCTGTACATCTTCGCAGGACCTTTTCTGATTCTAATAGGGCAAGACCCAGAGATATCTCGAGCTGCAGGGAAATTCGCCATATGGATGATTCCGCAGCTGTTTGCTTACGCGCTGAATTTTCCGGTGATGAAGTTCCTGCAGACGCAGAGCAAGGTGATTGTGATCGCTGCGATATCCGCGGTGGCGATGGCGATGCACCCGCTGTTGAGCTGGTTACTGATTATGAAGGCGGAGATGGGGCTGGTGGGTGCGGCGGTGGTGCTGAATGCGGCGTGGTGGTTCATAGTGGTGGCTCAGTTGGGGTATGTGTTGAGTGGGAGGTGTGGGGCAGCATGGAAGGGGTTCTCATGGGAAGCATTTGGGAGTCTTTGGGGATTCTTTCGCCTTTCTCTTGCCTCTGCTGTCATGCTCTGGTGAGTCTCACCTGAACCCTTGCTTCGTTTCTTTTGTCATGTTTTTCTTGTCTTTTTTACCTTTTTTAATATTTATAATACTAAAAGTATCAAATTTTTTAAAACATGGAACTTATAATAGTATTGAAGTCTTTGTGTTATACTATTTTAATTGTATTATAATAATATTATTTGTACATTTATTATTATAAATAATAATAATATTATTATATATATATATATATATATATATATTATATTTTAAAAGAAAGTTTCATTTTATAGAGATCATGATTGTAAGCATAATTTTTATTTTATTTATCTTTAAATCAAATAAAACCATATTCAAAAACAGGAATAAAGTGAAGTTTCTTTCATACCTAATACATTTACAAATCTATTACAACAAAAAATACACAATAAAAACAACTTTTTTTTAAAATTAAGCTGTTAATAAATATATTTTTTATAATATTTTAAATTTTATATAATAATAATATGTTAATTACAGTAGTATTAATAGTGATTATGATAGTAAATTATAATATTAAAGATATTATTGTAAGAATAATAAAAATATTATTATTATTCTTGTTAATTATAACTACTATTATTACAATGAAACTGAAATAATATTAAAAATACAAAATTAACTATATTGTACTTAATTCTTAATGTATTATAAAAGCTTTAATATTTTTATTTTCTTTTCAACCTAGTAAATAAATGAAAAAAATGTCAAAGAAAAAAATTGAGAAGAGAAAGAAATAAATGATATAACTTTCCATTTATATTACTTTATCCTGGTCCCTATTTATGATAATATAAAATTTATATTACTTTATCCTGGTCCCTATTTATAATAATATACAATTTATATTACTTTATCCTAGAACCTATTATAATAATATAGCAACATACATATTTTGGAGAACACTTTAACATTAAACATTAAGTTCTCAAATCGTGTTTTATTAAAATTTATATAACCTATCAAAGACATTATTGATGAAAATTAACTTAATTTCTTATTCCAAATACTACTTTATATGTAATACAAAAACTTTATTCAATTATTCACAACCTAAAATTTTATTTATGTAACTAAATCATCACAAAATATAAGACAATTATGACATTTATAATATATTAATGATTTAAAGATTCTATAATTACTTGAGTGCTAATAAGAAGTTGTATGGTTTCACATATTTCAAAACCCATAATTCATTATAAAAGTTTAATATTTAGGTGATCATGTTATGATTATAAAAGTTTAACACTTAAGTAATCATGTTATGATTTAAGTATCATTTGTTTTGTTCAAGAAGAGATAAATTTGTCTTAATTCCTCTCTTTAACTCAGGTTTTAAGTTCAACAAACTCTAATTTATTAGAATATTCATACTTTTGTTCAAATGAATAACGTATATAAGAAATAGTACATGTAATTATTATAAATTAATTAAGTGTTGTTAATTATGTCATCGCTTTAGTAATATCAACAACGTGGAAAGAATAAAAATCTCAAATAAAAAAAATGTTAATTACAAAATTAAGACTTATAATATGATTAGATGATTCTAAAACATCAATTATTGATAACACTATCTTTATTAACCAGTTTTTTATTAATAAAGAAAGCTGTAGGTGTATATTTATAAAAGGAACACTTAAAATAATATAACTATAAGTAAGACTAACAACAATACATAATATAATAATAAATATTTTTACGTCATGTGATGTAAATACACAAGGCCCACTTACCATCCCACTAAGTCCTACACTCTTTAGTAGTTATTCGCCTTAATTACCTACTACATATGGTTAGTTTTATAATTACACCAGCTCAAAATTCTTACCAACAACTTCATGTATAACTTACATTACTTCTACACTTAAATGTAAAATTACATATATTCACTTTCACATATGCTTATTAATTCAGTAACAATATTATTCACATGTCGAAACAATTATATTATTGATTATATATTAACATTAATTTCTCTCACATAAACGCATAACATGCCTATAATAAAATCTTTACTTACTTATGCCTTCCCAAAAATTCAACACAAAAAATTTATATAAGTCTTTAAATATCAAATCATACACCAACAATATCTTTTATTTAAAAAATATTAAAAGAGGGAAAGAAAATAGATAAAATCCTTAATAAAAATTAAATTAGTTACTTGTTGGTCGAAGAATTTGATTTTAATTCACCTTAACTTAATTCACCTTACTACTTGATAACACCACAACATCTTGATTATTATTTAAAACTTAGAAAATTTAAATAAATTAAGATTTTAGACAAAAATAATAATAAAATAAAGAATAAATATATAACCTATTTATAAAGTTTATATATTTTTCATTCATTTAAAACTTATATTTATTAAAATTTTAGGTCTTACAAATAAATTTCAACAAATATCATTATTACCCTATATATCAAATATATCACTACAAGAAAAAAAAATTATTTAGAGACCAATTATTAGCTACAAAATGAAATGGTTACTAATTGTGACCAAAATAGTCACCAAATTAGTTTTTAGTTGCTAAATAACTACAAAATAGAAGTAATGATTGAATTTAGTGATCAATTAAGTCAAAATAATTAGTATCTAATATTAGCTACTAAGGTTTTAGTGACCTATACCATTAGATTCTAAATATAAAGACTAATTTAACCGAAATTGGTGCTCTTTTAATTGAAAGGCAAACGTGTCCTAAAAGGAAAATTTAAAAGTGGCATAGCAAATAAATAATATTTATTTATAGATATTCTTTTTATCATATTATTTATTTTTTTTATATTTTTAATTATAAAAAATAAATAAAAATTAAGAGTGATAAAGTTGGCTTTGGTCCTCCAATCCTTAAAATTTAGTCTGCTTTTACCTATTTCACCGAACTATTCACATGAGAAGGTTAAAGATCGGGTAAGATAGACTGATTCGTCTGTCATTTTTTAAATTAAAAATTAAAATAAAAATAGTTTAAAGAAATTTTGAGTTTTGAGTTGTTTTATTTAAAGAAAAAAAATTAGCCTATTAAGGAGTTTTATTTATCCTTAGAAGACAAAAATATCAAAATAACTATAGTTGTTTTACCAATATCTACATGCGCATGTAAAGTCATATACATTTGAGTAATGATATTTAAGTATATTTTTTTTTATTGATGTTCATTTAAAGTGAGAGAAAGATAAAAAGAACCAATAGAAAATCATGGTATACGGTAAATATTGTAAAGGGACAAAATATATATAAAAAGAAAACTGTTATGGAGTATTATAAAAGTTTGTTTTATAACTACTGTTTTGAAGCAATATTTTCTCCTAAATTTGTCTCTTAACAAAATAATAGTGTACTTTTTATTTGAAGACTACAATTTATTACAATAAAGATTTTTGTTGTCTTCTTTGTTATCAAGATATTTTTCACTATTAACTCGTGTTAATTAGTATGAGCAATAAAAGTTTTTAGTAGGTTTTATGTGGTTAATGATGTTCTATTATTTTTCATGAACCAATCATATACAAACTAAATTTACTTTATTTATTACTGCTTTTTTTCTTTTATTTAAAAGAATGAAACAATATAGATTATGTAGTCTATGAAACGCTAGATTTTGTCAAACACGTAGCAAATTAATCTGAGTTATTAAACATTATCAGAAAAATAAAGTATGGATGTGATGGAATTTAAAGTTAAAAGAGTGGTAGGTAAGAATCCATTGAATGTGTTGTTTACGTTGAAAGAAAGCAATATTTAACTTTGTGAATACTGTGTGTGACACATGCAGCTTGGAAACATGGTACTTTATGGCTCTGCTTTTGTTCGCTGGATACCTCAAAAATGCAAAAATCTACTTAGGGGCCTTCTCTATCTGGTTAGTCACTAATATAATGTCTTCATTAAGGAAATATCTAACAATTATATCTAAAATTATGAGTTTAATATATGAGTTTTAGGTTATTTTTAATATAAAGGTAATTATGTTATAGGGTTTTATTTGATTTTTATATTATTTTTAAGATTTTGTAATATTTTTTTTAAGACAATGATGTTATAATTTTAATTTCTAATATTTTTTTATATTTTAATTTTTTAAAATATAAAAAGAATCTTTTTAATTTTATAATTAAAGGTCTTCTTTAATATTCATAGTGTGCTCTTGACTTCTACAATATGAACTAATTTTTTATAAAGATATTTTATAAGGTTGGTTTAGAATCTTAAACTTATGCTTAATATATTCAATACAACATATTGATACGAGATAAAAGTTTATAAAAAACAATTTATATTTTAGGTTTTAAAGGTTAAATTAAATAAAAATCTATTAAGATATAAATTTTATAATAATCTAATCAAAATTTGAGAAAATATTTTACAAATAACATGATTCTAAAACTCATAAAATAAAACTCCAATAAAACTTATATTAAAAATTACTTAATGTTATTCAAAATGGTTTAGAGTATTATTGTAGCCTTTTCTTTTATTTTAAGTCGTACTCACGACTTTTGCAAAACCATTCTGAGTCGAACATTGAATAACTTTATAGCTTATCAACTTTAATCAGTAGTGGCAGATCCACTAACTATCATTACCTCTCTTTCTTTAACTATATAACTTTTTCTATCTGTTTATTACTAGGATTTTGTAGTAGATAATTAGTCACTAACTACAATTATCACTTTTTCCACATAATTATTACCTTTTTTCTGTCTCTTTGTCCATGTGAGTTTTGTAGTAGAAAATTTGCCACTAACTATAATTATCATTTTTTCTATTTTTTTATCCATATGATTTTGTAGTAGATTATTTTCCTACTTAATGTTGGATAAATATAAAATCAAACTAACATGTATAATAAATGCTATAAAAATATAGGAAAAATATCAGTGCTTTTAAAAACAAAATAAAAATGTAAATGATAAATAGTATGTAAACTGAAGTTATTAATATGAAAAGGATACTAACAAACTCCTTATATAAAAGAAATTGTATCATAACTATAAAAGTTAATTTTTTAAATGATTTACTAAATACATATATTGTTTTATTACTATCATTGTTTAATTTTTTTTAACTTAAAAGTCAAGAAAAAATTAAGACTTTTAAATTTTGAAATAATCATATTTATAATATGAAAATTGCTTGTTATGATGTAAAATTTAAATAATCGTATATTAATATCAATGGTTATGGTCTCAAATGCAATAAATGCAACAAAATTTCAATACCAATAAAGCGTCGAAAATTAAAATGTGTAGTGAAGTTTAAAGTTTAAATTTTGAAATTATTTTCTATTATAATTTTATTATAATTCAGATATAAAAAAATCTAAAAAACGTAAAAGAAAAACTAAAAATATAGCACAAATTTTTTGACGTAAACTTAATTTAATATTATTTAAAATTATTACAAAAATACAAAATCTAAAAGTATAAATTTAATTGTTGATTATTCACATATTGTTATCTTTTATTGAAAGTTGTACTGTAGTTAGAGTTATCCTTTAAAATGTTTTTTGTCGGAATGACAAACCAGAATATTTTTACTTTTTTTTGGTCACCTAAAAAAAAATTGCTTTTGTCGGAATGACGAGATTATTGGAAACAAATCTCAAATATATAAATAAGAATAATAAACAGGATGTGACAATTGCTTGTAAAAGAATTGGTTCAATAAAAAAAACACACAAAATCATGTTTAAATGAATTGCACATGCAGAAACAAGTATGGAAAAATTAAATTACATGAAACTTATTTTTTTTAGATGACATACTACAAAGATTAACAAAAGAAGAATGAAAATTAGAGACATTTAACCGTGAATGTGCATAATTTTGTTGCATTTCTTTTATTGCCGCAATAAAAATAGAAGGGGATTAATATAATTCAACAATTTATTAATTAAAACATTACTGCATATGTACATAAACTATTATCTGTTATATATAATGTACTTTTCAATTAAAAATTGTAAAAAAATTATATAAAAATAAAAGCAGAGTTTAAGATAAATGAAGAAATAAACAATATTATTGAAAAAAATAAAAAATAGAGATGAATATACAATAAAAAGGGCATAGATAATTATATGTAGAAAAATGGGTTAAACAAAAAAAAATATATAACTAAATTGGATATGCATAAAAAATATGAGAGAATAAAAAAAAGTCAATTTATCTCAAATTTAATTTTTGTTGAGGGGACATGAAATTATTTTTAGTTCTTACTATTATAAAATACAGGAGAGTAAATAAGAAGAAAAAGATTGGTGAAATAATAGAAAATAACACACACATCTTCATTATGTTAATATGCATATTGAAATTTCACGATACCAAAAAGTTTACAGTACTCTTCCTTCGAAAGAAAAATGTATAGAAATTAAAAAGAAATGTGCATACAAATTTTGAAATAATTTTAGTAGAAATGAAGAAAAAAAAAAAAAAAAGAAAGAGGACAGATTTCCTGAAACATTATTGTTTTAATGGATGACAAATCACAATGCTCTTCCTACTTGTTACTGTAAAAATAATAACAAGATATTGGTTGAAAGAAAGTGATAATTGAAAAAAATAGATAAAAATATATAACTTTCATTTACATATTGATTTTTTTTTTCATGGTATGAAATTTACCATCTTTAATTGAAAGAAGAAATGTACATAAATTTTTTAAATGATTTAATCTGAATGAAGATAGAGGTAATATTATTGAAAACAAATCACAAATTAAGAAGGAAAAATGGATTAAGATCGTCACTTTTGAAAATTTGAATTAATTGAAAAGAAGAAGAAGAAACAACAAAAGAGTGTATCATTGAAGTACATGCACAAAAATAATTATGCTAGAGTAAAAAAATCAAAATTATTTGAAAACATGATTTTTTTAGATTATAAATTCAATACAAAGTAGAATGAAAGAAAAATAAAAATACAGAATGTCATTAGATTTATTGACTTTGTAACTTATTCTAAGTTTCTTGTCTTCTTGCTTACCTTGAATGATTTTTTTATTTAACAAAATAACTGTAAAAATTAATAACGAGAATAATTCATCAAGTAAATGACCTAATTATATTTATTTCGCAGCATGAATATATTAGGGTGGACCATCATGGTATCTTTCGGAATGAACGCCGCCACAAGGTTAGGTTTGATTCCACACCGCTTACTTTATACTAAGTCAAAATATTAATTGTATGCTAAAGGCATTTATTCGTTTATTCTAGTGAATATAAAGTTAAAGTATATATTTATCTGTTTTCTCATAACGTTATATAACTCTGAAATACATTTTAATTGTAAAAAATATGTATTTCCATGATTTATGTAGCTTTCAATCCCATAATAAAAGATGAGATATGTCTTAAATTTAAAAAAATATTTTATATAAAAAGGGATAAAAATTATTAAAATATTAAAGTGTTCAGGATGTATTCAAAATATATCTATAAATATATTTATACAATTGGTTAATGTAAGATTTGAATGAAAATTGGCAGTGTGAGAATATCAAATGAACTAGGGGCACATCATCCAAGAACAGCATTATTTTCTCTGGTGGTTGCTGTGATTAATTCCATGTTGATCGGACTATTTCTGTCTTCTGTTTTGATGATCACACGGAATGAGTACCCTGCTCTGTTTTCAAACGACCCAGAAGTACAAGATTTAGTGAAGAAGCTCACACCATTGTTGAGCTTCTGCATTGTCATTAACAACGTTCAACCTGTTCTTTCAGGTAACATGGATTCAAAGACTGAAACATTCTAGTTTTCTTCGATTATTGCATGTCTCACTTTGAATTTTGTGCAGGAGTTGCCGTTGGAGCAGGATGGCAAGCTCTTGTTGCTTATGTAAACATAGGATGTTACTACCTTTTTGGAATTCCTCTTGGTCTCTTATTGGGTTATAAGTTTGACCGTGGTCTTAAGGTAAACCATTATATATATGATTAAATTATTGTATATAAAGTGAAATTTCAATTTTTGAAAACTTATTTAGTGAAAAAGGTTAGGGAAAATTTACCATATTGTTTATTGTTGGATGTTAGGGAATCTGGCAAGGAATGATATCAGGGACTGTGCTACAAACAATTATTATTTTGGTGATGATTTACAAAACTAACTGGAATAAAGAGGTAAAATAATAATAGTATTCAAATATTTTTATTGTATATATATGAACAGTTGCAAGTTCAAGTGAATTCTTTGTTTTGAGCATACAAACAAATTATAATTATTAATTGAAACTAACGAAAAATTGCAGGCCACCCTTGCTGAAGATAGGGTACAGACATGGAGTGGACATAAAATAGCGAACGACAACGAAGAAGAAACATGAATATTGCACTTGGAGAATTGGTACCGTAAGATGAAGTATGACATTTGAACTCAGCTCAAAAAAGATTTACCAATTTCTATAGGGATATTCACAACTTTTGATGGAATTTAAGTATAATGAATTTGAGTTTCTTGAAGTTCTAACTAATTTATTTCAAAAAATGTTTCATTTAGGTAAAAAATTGTGTTTTTATCAAAACGTGGAGTGTCTTTGACCGTGCTGTTGGCAAGGTGATGTCTTTGTATTGAGTGGCAAGGTGATGTCTTTGTGTCAAGTAGCAATGTGATGTCTCTGTGTTGAGCGGTTGACTCTGAAGAGATGAACTCTAGAGAAGTTCGTTCAAAGATCGAATGAAGATTCATAGAAGATTCTCTTATGGTTAAATCAGTTAAAGTATTAAATATATTGCTTCAATGTGAGAAGCAAGAATATGTATTAAATTATTAGATTGCACTATCTTAAATGAGAAATGTTTATATAGATTTTTGAGTCTTTATAGATAAAGATAAACATAATTATAAACATAAAATAAATATATTAAATATATATAATTAAGTAGTAAGTAATGCGTTGTTCATAATCAGTTGGTATAAGATTATAAACTAAATTTAATTGATAATAATTGATATTCTTTGAGATATCTAAGTATGTATAAGAAAATAAATTCCCAAAATAACTCTTATTAAGTAAATGAATGGTGTCATTAATTCTTTTATGGTTTTGTAGAGATCTTGAACTCTATGACCAACATTTTCATCCTTTTATATAAATAATCAATTTTTATTCATTTTAAAGTTTATATGTAAATAAGGTTTATAAATAATGAACTTATTCATAATAAAGATGCTCATTTGATATAGGTAGATTATGTCCTAACTAATAAAATTATGGTGAGTTTATTATGGCATGTCAATATGACAACAAATTGAGTGAAGGCTAATTGAGGTTTATTTGTCCTTTTGATGTTGAATTGTTAAACACTTCATTACATCTAATGAAGTTTTAATTTGATTAAGGTGATAGGTGTATGAAAATGATACACTATTGAAAGCACACGACTTCAAATGATATCCACTACGATGTTGGTCACATCAAGGAGTTGGAGAAGGTCATGGTAAATCATTAATTAGTTATCTTTGTGAAAGTAAAAAAAAAATAAAAGTTTAACTTAAATGACAATTTTTTCAAAGAGGATTGAGTGTAGTAAAGAAGGGAGACTAAGTAAAGGGTTACAAAATTTGAATAACTTTTCAAGACTACAAACTTTTAAGGTTAAGGAAGCAAACTAAGGTGGCATCAAAAAATACTATAAAGCTCCAAGAGTCATTTGAGGAACCCAACAAAGTGCAGGTAGAGCTCAAGGCTACACTATATAAAACGCATATAGCTAGTTTGAAGATCTACGAAATATATTTTAAAAAAATGATGTGTCTAGATGCCTTCATTAAACATGAGCTAGATTTGAAGCTCTTCAACTTGTAAAAAGATATACTAGAGGACAAATTTGTTGACCATTAGAAACTAATGCAATTCATTTATAATTTTGTTATATATGAACAATTTTATTCATATATGGATGCAATCTCCTTAAGTTTGATGTTTTATTACTGATTTGTGTATATAGATAAATTTATCCAACTTGTTTAATATAACATTATAACCGAATCATTTTTTTACTATACAGTAAACATATAACTTGAACAACAAATATATGCTAAATTTAATAAAAATATTATGCTAATACGATAAGTTACGTCAATTACTTTTTATTGGACATGCAAATTCTATATAACTATATTTTTAATATAGTTTCGATTGAAAGGTTTGTGATACGTTAATATTAGACTTCCTCAGTATTGATTTGTAACCGTAATATTTTAAAACTTTTACTAGTTTGTGACCATAAAATTGTAAATTTTTTAATATTAATCTTATGTGTTAGAGTAAAGTTTATCAAACTCCATTTAATTTTGATTAAGTGATTTTAAAGTAAAGTATAAAATGATTTTATAAAACATCAAATCTCAAGAGATGCAAGTATTTCGTTTGGCTGACTCAACAAAAGCAAGTATAAAGTAAGATTTATATATCTTGTAGTGTGCATACTATATTTTACAAATCTGAATAGTGATTTTGGGCAATTTTCGAACTTTAAAAAGGTTATCTATAATAATATATTCGCATAATTACTTTAATCTAAGAGGGTCTTTTGAACCCCACTTAAAAATGTGGTTTATAATCACTGTTAGATCATCTTGTAATAAATCATTACAAGATAAATTATTATCACTAAACTTGATATGTAGAACATATTTGAGTAGTCGAAAATATTTGAAATGGTAACCATCATTCCATATTACTTTATTTTAATCTTTTTCTAACTACAATTACAATATAAACAAATAAATAAAGGCAATTTAATTTATTAAGTGACTTTATATTATATTATGATTTTCACGATTACGATAATATTTGAATTAGTTAATTTAAAAATATTTATAGAGCTTTGTAACCAACTTCCAACTTCCATCGTATATGTCCAAAGTAACTAAATATTTATAAGAAGATTGGGAAAAGGTTGTGAAAGAGTATTTTATCCTATACAATACTCAATTTTGATCATAAAACATCTAAATTTCCATGATATTTATCAAATAATTTTCTACTTTAATTTAAATATTTATCATAATTAATTTAGATTTTTTTTTCATCTCTCAATAAATGAAACTCAATTTAGCCTAAGTTACAAAACATTATCCAAAATTTATTATACAAAAAACCTAATTACATCTTAAGAAATATAAGCACTAAAATATTATTTTTACAAATGAAAAAACAAATTTATAGTTATAAAATTAATTCTTAAATTTAAATTGAAAAATTAAATTACTATATATAACAAACTCGGTTAATACAAACATAAATAAAAAAAAGTTTAAATAGTCACATACATAAACACTTAAAAAGAAAATTCAAATGGTAATAAAAAAACTTTAATTTGAAAAATACAAATAAATAAAATCATCTTTAGAATAATGACTTTTATTAAAGAAAAAGTCATTATCTTTATAAGATGATTACTTCTTAATAATAAAAATCAAAATGTTTATTTGGATCACATTTTTCTTTAGAGAAGTCGTACATTCAAAGTCGACATACTCATTTCTTTTAAATATTTTGAAAATTACCCAAATCCATAAAATAACAGTGAAAGTGCATCATTTCCATGAAAAAACTTCATTTATGCATTTTACATTTAACTTTTTATTTGTTTTTGTATTCAGGGAATCTGGATTTGAATGAAGTTGAGGAGCATATTGCAGGCTTAAGTTGTTTGGGTGATGATAAACAAGATTAACTAGAAAAGAAAAGAAAAAAAAGAGGTAGGAGTATTCTCATAATCCCTCGTTTATATATAAATTCACGTCAATGCTTGCTTTCAGAGTACATACAATAACTTGTAATCATGAAAGATGAAAAAGAGCATTCTTTGGAAAAGTTGCTAGGAATGATCTCCTTATAAAAAAGACTGTCAGAATGGATCAAAGTTTGCAGGTCACTCTGCCCTACACCATGGGTTAGTGATACGATCCTTCCGACCCAACGAAATGATGTTAGTGACATTGAAAATTATATTTTAAACTCCTGATTTTGTTCTTTCCAGTTTTGTTGGGAGACTTCTCACTTTTGTTTGATCCATTTTTCACACCAAAAGAATAAAAAACAATTTAAAATGCTTTTCCAAAGCAAAAGATTAATAAGGGAGTTAAACCTATGGTTGCAAAAAAACCCAATCTACAACTGCGATATTAAACCATATCACAGCTTTGCAAAAGATAATTCTGCAACTGAGAAAAACAATCGTATCACTGCATTCCAAACACCGAATTCTGCAACCACAAAATGATTCCGTACCACACAGCATTCAAGCGACTGCAACTTCTACCACTCTAAAACCCCGCAATACTAATACTAATTCCATTCAATTACAAATTTAAGCACGTTGTAGCAATGTTTCACAAACATTTACACAAATTCAGAAGCTGTGCTGCAGCAATAAGACTTTCATATCAGAAAACAAACGCTGTCAAACAAACAAAACTTGCTCAACAAGATTACAGTTCATCACATCACTCATTACGTTCCTACAAAACAGTGATAAAACCGCACCAAATATCGCTTCACCAAGGAGAGCTCCAAAAACGTTTTAATTACTCTTACAAATTATCTAATTTGAGATTCTAGGTCAATTTTTTTGAGACAAACCATTAATTTATCCAAATCTGACAATAACAATTTAAAAACGCAATACATCACTGCAATATATAATGTAACAAAAAATATCCGAAACAAAACGAAAATAACACATTAACTTGCAATGTATGAAAAAAAACTGATTAAACCTAAGCGGTGAGAACAACAGCGCCACCAGCTTCTTTAATCTTCTTCTCGGCGATCTTCGAAATGAGCTTGGCTTTCACAACGAAGGGCTGGTTTTCGGGTAGGACGCCTTTTCCGAGGACCTTAAAGTATCCGTACTGTGTAACATCGATGAGAGGGGCAGTGTCCTTCGATTTTAGGGCTTTGTCCTTTACCTCCTGGGGCAGGAGAGACCAGAGCTTGTCGATGTTGACGATGGGGCAGTGGAACTTGTTGCGGAGCTTGTGAAAGTACCGCATTCCCACCTTCCCGAAGTAACCAGGATGGTACTTGTCGAACAGGATCCGGTGATGGTGCATGCCACCGGCGTTTCCCCGACCACCGGGGTGCTTACGGTGCTTTCCGATACGACCGTGACCGGCGCTCACGTGGCCTCTCTTCTTCCTGTTCTTCTTGAATCGGGTCGTCATTTTTCTGCTCTCTGTCTTCGGCCGCACAAGCTAGGGTTTGGTGATAGAGGGGATTTATTGAGTGAGCTTCACATCTTTACTCTTTGGAGTTTGTTGGGCTTTTGTGAATAAGAACTAGTGGGCCTTTTCTTAGAACATCTTGGCTATTACATTATGCACCCCTTTTTTAATGCTCAGCCCCTTTTATTAAAATATCCGTTTTGCCCTTTATGTTTCATAACCCTTTGAAATTCTAGAATGCATGTGTCATCGTAGTCCTTGCTCGTGGAACATCAATACACGAAATAAGTACTATTTTAGGCAACAAAAGATTTCTTTCTCATCTAATTTTTGGTTTTGTTAATTTATTTGTGAAAACAACTACATAAGAATCTTACGAAAGAAGCTTTTCCTGTGCTATTTTTTTTAAAAAATTAGCAAAACGAAAATGAATTATGTTGTATTAAAAGACAGAAAAAAGGGGTAAACAAAATGGTAGAATATAAAATTTAAAGAAGAGAAAAAAACTAGAAAGTGGGAAAGAAGGACGTAAAAAGGTTAGAATAACAAAACACATAACCCAATTGCAATCTAGTAAGACAAGAACATCATTGACTTCAAAACAAACACAGTAGTGGGAACTTATGATTTATTTGCGTTTAACGTGAGGCATTGAACGATGTTTAAGGAGTCCCAGAGGGTAACTCCACCAAGTGTGACTTGTGCACGCCTCATCCTCTCTGCTCTCAGGATATTGCTTAACACACAAGTAATTTTATCTCTGAATTTCTATTTGCAAGAGGTGAATGCAGTGAAAAAAAACAAGCTATGCAGTATACTAGTAAAAACATTTGTAGAATCTTCTTTAACGAATAATAATAATGATAATTTTACACGTGTTCACGTATACAGTTGAAACAGGCACATGTGGAATCAAGAAAATGTGAATAAAAACCACTGTCGCGAGAAAAAAAATCACCACGATAAACGGCGTCGTTTGATGGCGTGCGTTTGTGGTGAAGCTAAAGAACAACGAGTATATTCAACACTGAAGCTGAAGCAACCGTGACCATTTGATTTCCCTCTTCTTTCTTCTCCATACTCATGGTCCACAACAATATACACACTCCTCTCAAGCTCCCACCATTATCCCAACCCCATCTTCCTCTTCCCACGCGCTTCACCACCATGCCTCTTCTACTCGCTCGCACCCCACTTTCTTCACTTCCTCCAATCCCTCGCCACAACTACAACAACAACAACCTTCTAATCGCACCCTCTCAGAAGCGCTTTCCTCTCACTGCAGGGCCAATTCTTCTATCCACTCCCCGGCGCATTCTAGCATCATCGCCTCTGAAGTGCGCCTCCATCAACGGAGTCTCCGTTCATAACAATCCACAAGCTTCCAGAGAACAAGTCTACCCCGCCCAGTTACTTGAGAGGATTCGTAAATGGCTCGACTTTTTACCGTTGATTCTTCCCGGCGGACGTTGGTGGGAATTCTCCGACGACGTCGACGTTCAGCTGGTGGCGCAGCCGGTGACCGTGTGGCGCGCGCTAGGCAAAATGTGGGAGCTTGTCGCGCGTGACAGATGGGTCATCTTCGCTGCTTTCTCTGCTCTCATTGTTGCTGCAGTGAGTACCTTTTTTTTTTTTTCCTTTGCTGGTTTGTTTTTATTCGGTTTGTGCCCATTTTGCGGGGTTCGAAGGTGGGGTCAAAGATGTGAGCTTTTGCTTTGTGGGTTTCAGGTTTCAGAGATTTCTATTCCGCATTTTTTGACGGCGTCCATCTTCTCGGCACAGGGTGCGGACCTTACTGTTTTTCATCGGAATGTGCGCGTGTTGGTTCTGTTGTGCGTGACTTCGGGAATATGCAGGTCAAAATCTTGTATGGTCGAATCTCCCTTCTACTTGCTGAAAGTGATATGATTTTTCTTTTTGTTGTTCTTTTTCTTTGATTTGTGAGTCTTAACTGTGTTGCTGGAAGAGCCTTCCAGAAAAAAAATTCAATGGATTTGCTCTTTAATCCTTTTATCGTTATTGAGATCAGTCATATGGCTGATGTTTGACTCTAAGTGTGCGTGGTTGGTTCTACTTTCGAGTAGCTTTTCATGGTTTACGGAGAGGCTAGTAGTTATAAACTTATACAGAATGTTAGTAAAATTGAACTTTTTTTCCTTATTTTCAATGGTGCTCTTAGTTCCATTTCATTTGACACTTTTTATGTTACCGGTGGGATGTGAGTATTCCTAACGAGCATTTTCCTGTGTTTCAGTGGGATACGAGGTTGCTGTTTTGGCATTGCAAACATGATTCTGGTGAGTTTATCTGTCTGATATTTGGGGGTGGGGATTCTATGGTCCATGTAAATACACTAGAGTATAATGGAATAAGAGCTGTAGTTATCAAATTAAGATCATGTCCTTCAGCAATGGCCATTTGCAGCCTCCCCGTTCCTGATGCTTTGACTTTGTTTTTTCTTCGACTCTTCGGTGTAAGTGACTTTTCAAACTTTGGAATATGTGCAGGTTAAGAGAATGAGAGAAACGCTATACTCTTCTCTTCTACTGCAGGTTTGCCTGCACTTAGTAACTGATGCTCTTGCTTCATTCATTTATTTTCTTTGTTTGGTGTATGATTTAACTCATTCAGCAGTGTCCTTGTTGTAGGATATATCGTTTTTTGACAATGAGACGGTAGGTGATTTGACAAGTAGGCTTGGGGCTGATTGTCAACAAGTGTCAAGGGTTATTGGAAATGATCTTAACTTGATATTGCGCAACTTTCTTCAGGTTGATTTAGTTTTGATAGATGTAATGCAAGTAAAGCTCATCTCACATATTAGAGGCTTTAATTGTTTTTCTTATCTTGTTAGGGTGGAGGTTCATTAATCTACTTGTTGATTTTATCTTGGCCACTTGGTTTATGTACATTGGTGATATGCGCCATATTAGCAGCAGTTATGTTACGCTATGGAAGGTAAACTTATGGTTGATTTTCTTTAAATTCACCCTTTCAAAAACACAAAGGTTATTTTGCATTTCTAGTTCCTGCAATTGACTAGTTGAGGTAGCAAGCCTGACGATGAAATATCAACCAGAATGTGGATCAATGCTAATCATGTTGAATTTTTTCTTAATTAATTCAATTAGTAGGACTCTAAATAATCCTTATCTCTAGAAATATGTCTCTGTAAAAGCTAAAGGGCTCTGTCTTCTCCCCAAAATCTGCTACAATGGTGTTATTGAGAATTTGAGATATTTATATATTCGTAAAAGCAAAATTTCAATGCTTTTTAGTTGTCTTCAAGGCTTCTACGGCTGTCCTTGTGTTTCTCCTTTATCCTACTGGTATTGATTTGGTCATATTTTTTGTGTAGTTACCAGAAAAAGGCAGCAAGGTTGATCCAAGAAGTCACTGCTTCGGCAAATGATGTAGAATAAGATACCTTATATTATACTATAATTTGGTGTATGTTTCCTAAATGCGATTGTAGTAACAACTTTTCTCATAGGTAGCTCAAGAGACATTCTCTCTTATTAGAACTGTACGAGTTTATGGAACAGAAGAAGAAGAACATGGAAGGTGATCATGCTATTACAATTATGTCATTTATTATTTTTTGTTCCTTTTATTTCTCTGCCATAACATGCTTGCTGTCCATTTCTATATACAGGTATAAATGGTGGCTGGGGAAATTAGCTGACATCAGCTTGCGACAAAGTGCTGCTTATGGAGTTTGGAATTTTAACTTTAACATCCTTTATCATTCAACTCAGGTATAGTTAAAGGTTTTCTAAAATCATAATCTTTATTTATTTCCTTTTTTCCCTTTTAAGCCTGTAATCTTATTGTTGGAAGAAAGTTTGCTAGGATTAGTAATCAATAAAATTTTTGAAGTTTAGTTAAACCTTTATAATTGACTTGTTTTTTGATTGAAACATTAAATCTTATAGGTTATTGCTGTGCTATTTGGAGGAATGTCTATTCTAGCGGGTCATATCACAGCTGAGAAACTTACCAAGTTTATTCTATACAGTGAATGGTTAATCTACTCAACCTGGTGGGTCGGAGACAATATATCCAATTTGATGCAATCAGTTGGAGCTAGTGAAAAAGTATTCCATTTGATGGATCTCTCCCCTAGCAGCCAATTCATAGAAAGAGGCAAGTGTTTTTAGATTCAAACATTTCACTTGAATAAACAACTTCATATTAGCTTAGTCCTTTTTGTGCTTCTTTTGATTTTGTCAAGTTAGCACCTATCCAGAGACTGCCTGGTCCCTGCATGTTCGATTCTTATTCTACTTGTAGATTGAGCATGGCTATTTTCCCTTGAAATGTGAGGGATAAATTATAATTTTATTAAACTTGCAATAAATAAACTTTGTAGTTTACTTGTGACGAATAAGGATACTCTCACTTTATAACTGTTTGAACGATACTTGCTTGACACTGGTGGTCATCATAAGCAATATAGGGTTTTTGTTTTAAGAAAAACTAGCAACACCTTTAGTGAACTGACTGGGTTATCAAATGAAGCTGTCTCCTGCAGTTATGTCACGTGCCGCTCCCAACTTATTATGCAACTACAGCTTGTGCATCTATTGTTATTCCTCTATCAACATTGCATCAATGAATAAATAATAAGAGAAAATCAAACACAATGAATTCCTGCGTAACTTTTTGTTTGTTTTAATTTTACTATATTGAAGTTTGGGTGTAACTTTGTTGCAGGTATAAAGTTGCCGAGGTTAATGGGGCGTATTGAGTTTCTAAATGTATCTTTCCACTATCCTTCGAGGCCAACGGTAGACCTTTATTTCTCACACCTTTACTTTACCTTAGAGTTGAAGCTATTTGATTTCGTCAGTTCTCCTCAGTCACTTCATTGCTGAGATTTTAGGCACTCCCCTTCCCTAAACAAAATCGGTGCATACATTGTCTTCTTTTTAGTAGTGTATAACTGGAAGTTGTTCATGTATGCAGTGAAGTTGTACAGCGTCTTACATTTAGGAAAATGCATGTTCAATAGAAAAATGTGCTGATTGAGTTTTAAAAATAAACTGAAATTATTTATTTATTTTGAGCACGGGGGCCTGGCTGGTGGGGTTGGATTCTAGTTTGTTTATATGATTTTTCCTCACTATACTACACACCTTGTGCACGCATGCAACTTCAATGCAATTTCTCATGTTATATTATGGATATGATTATCTAGATTTCTCAACTAGGAGTTTGCCCAGTATATTCAATCTAATTGTGCATGTGGGATTAAGATTATCATTGTTATTTGTGAGTTATACTGGCTTAAATAGTGGTAGATATTGTAACAGGTATCTGTAGTGAAACATGTAAGCTTTGTTGTCCATCCTGGTGAGGTGGTTGCAATTGTAAGACACCGCATCTCATCTCTTCAATTCATTCCTTCCATGTACTATGGATGAGATTAATCTGCCGTTTCCTTTGATTTGTGGCATAGGTTGGACTTAGCGGTAGTGGAAAAAGCACATTGGTGAATCTTTTGCTCCGTCTCTATGATACTACAAATGGTCAGGTAGAGTTAGTTTATCTCATTACAATCGAGTGGACTTATGGTTGGCTTTAAAAGTTATTGGATTTACAGGAAATTAATATGAAAAAGAAAAAAGATACTGAATTTTATTATTATTATTATTATTGGAAGGGAAGAGGGACTATTTTGTTTTTGCTACCTCTATTCAATTGGCTGAATGGAAATTATCTTTCTGCCCTAGTAAGATAACCATCATCTCTTCAATTAGATAATTCACATGACATAATTGGATTAATCTCTATACTTGGAACAAGAAGTTCTAAGAGAGCTAATGGTTTTTTATTTCCTGCTTTCTAAGAATGGATATTGACTAGAGATTTCTTTCATAGAATTAGATGTGTAGTACCTATTACCAGTTAGGCTGCCCGGTACTGTTCTTAGAGCAGATAGTATGTTCCTTTAATATCATCATGACACAAAGTTTTGTTGCAGATTTTGGTAGATGATGTCCCTATTAAAGACTTGGACATAATGTGGTGGAGAGAGAGAATTGGATTTGTGGGCCAGGTTTATGTCTCCAGCATAGATAAAATTTAGCAAATATATATTTCTCTTCTCTTACCAAAAGTTTGTTTGCACAGGAACCCAAACTCTTCCGGATGGATATTAGTTCAAACATCAGTTATGGATGTAGAGACGCAAAGCAGGAGGATATTGAATGGGCTGCAAAGCAAGCCTATGCCCATGATTTTATCTCAGCACTTCCTAATGGTTATAAGACACTTGTTGATGATGATCTGTTAAGTGGAGGACAAAAGCAGCGAATTGCTATTGCTAGGGCCCTTCTTAGGGACCCAAAAATATTGATCCTTGATGAAGCCACTAGTGCACTTGATGCTGAAAGTGAGCATAATGTCAAGGTGTGCCACTGAAATTACTAGAAGCCAGATTGCAATTAGGCATGCTAAATATTTAATTGTGAGGAAGATTGGAATGATATTGATGCTTCAGTTTCCATAATATGTAGGGTGTTCTTCGATCTGTAAGAAGTGATTCAGCAACCAGAAGTGTCATAGTCATTGCACACAGGTGATAATTTTCTTGTCAGTGTCAATTAACTGAATTAAGTGGTGTTCCGACTATTAGTTTTGAATTGTATGAGCTGCCTTACAGGCTTTCTACCATACAAGCAGCTGACAGGATTGTGGTGATGGATGGTGGTCAAATTGTTGAGGTTGGTAAACTAATGATTCATTTTGAGTGTCCTAAAATTTCGAACATTGTAAAACTCATACAAAAGGTTAGGTTTGGAAGGTTATGCATGTCCTGTGATTATGAATTTGACTCCTCAAACTCTTCTGCTAGATCGTGATGGATATCATAGGTTAGGACCATGAAGACAGTAATTGTTCAGATACTTCTTTTTAGCATAGGCTGAGCCATTGTTTGTCAGAAAGGTTGTTGCCTTGTGTCCTAGAGGTCAGTCATTCAAATCCTGGAGTGGAAAAAGATCATTTATAGGGACAAGATTTTTTATCTACCATACCTAGACTCCACTTGATTGGAACCTTTTTTTGTTTGATGATATGCAAGATAAAACTCACATGAAGTTACCCTCACTGAACTTAGGAGTAGAATGTAACGTATGAGCAAAATAGCAATTTAGAAAATGTGGAATTAAAGGATAATGTTGAGCTGGATATAGAAGGAAAGTTAGTTACACGAAGGAGTTTGGTGGCATATGATTCAAATCAGAGGGGTCAAAGGAAAAGCGTGAGGCCAAGGAAAAAGAACATCTTATGGAAGAATTATGTGCTATGAGGTTTTTTATACGAGTGGTTTTGCTGCCTATGTGATTGAGTAATGCTGCATCCCAATCCTTTTATTCAAACTCCATTGTTCTGTTCCAGCAAACTGTTATTTCATAAACCATTGTAATACTACATGAGTACCCATTATTCACTAGTTGAACTCATTTGGTTTATTAATATACATGTTTCGCCTTTATAAATTGCGGTACTGTTTCATTGGTGCCTTCATTAACGCCATGGCTGAAAACACAAGATTAAAAGAATTGCAGAATGGAGTGTGGTCACAGTGAAGAACTCCATAAATTGATGGATCTCTTGGAACTTCGTGATCATGAACGACAAAATCATACTCAAGTTCAAGCTCAAGCTCATATGGACCAATTATAGAAATCCTTAGGCATCCTTCTTAAATCTCCAACTCAGTCCCAGTTCCATGGTAGATTGTCATCAACAAATTATTATGCGAAAGATATTTCATTGGAATTTCCTCATTTTAATGGACAATCTTTGGCTCTAGGGTGGATTTTCAAGATAGAGAAGTCTTTTGCTTACCATCATACGCCCAATGATGAGAGAGTGGACATTGTTGCGATTCATTTTGAGAAGGACATTGTGCGTTGGTTTTAGATGCTGTAACGACTCCTTGTAGTTCGTTTGTGGACAGAGTTAATGTGAGCTCTGGAATCTCAGTTTGGACCCTTTCCCTGTGATTGCCCGATGAGTAAGTTGTTTAAATTACAACAAATTGGTACAATACGATCGCTGAGAATTATCTAAATTCATGTCATTAGCTAATTGATCAATTAGGTTGATGAATGAGGCCTTGTTGAATTGCTTTTTGAGTGGCCTTCGTGCTAAAATAAGAAGATATGTGGTAACACAAGTTCCAACCTCATTATTGAGAGCAATGGCTTTTGCAAAAGTATATTAAGATATGTGTTTCTTGTTGCCTTGCTTAAAGTATTCAAGGCTTGTCTTTCCCAAACATATCTGCTGCTGCAGTTAACTACAAGTTTATTTGGTCCATTAGTACATCCATCACAAGTGATACTCGAATCCGTAATTCTCATGCAGTGCCTCAAGTTTTAATACAATGGGGTCTGCTGGATTCTTCGGCTGTGTTGTGTGAAGATTTGGAGGAAATTAAACAGTCATTTCCTCATTTCAACCTTGAGGTCAGGGTTGTTTTCAATGGAGAGGGCATTCTAACGTGTGAGCAAAATAACAATTTAGGAAATGTGAAATTCAAGGAAAATGCTGAGCTGGATTTAGAAGGAAAGGGAACTTGTGATCGGAATCGGACGAGTAGAAGGAAAAGCGTGAGGCATAGGAAAAAGAACATTTATAGGACTGCTATGAGGGGTTGATGCTAGTGGTTCTGCTACCTATGTGATTGAGGAACGGTGCATCCCAATCTCATTACTAAAACTCCATTGTTCAGCAATTTTTGTTATCACACAGACCATTATCTGATTAAAATGGATATATCACATAGGCAGCGTTTCTCTTTGTGAATTGCGTTACTGTTCATAGAATAAGGCTTCTTAAACATCCCGTGCATTATTAAAACTGTTTGGACTTTAAGTGTTTGAATAATACGCGATGGTTTTTTTTTTCACATCCTTTATTTGCCTTTATGGGAAACATAATTTTTCGTTGACATCTGTCCATACAGATTGGAAGTCACAGGGAGCTTCTCTTAAAAGATGGTTTGTATGCACGGCTAACTAGGAAACAGGCTGATGCCATGGCATGATTTTGGTTTCAGAAGCAGATACTCTATATTTCTTCTGGCTTCATTTTAAGGCAGTACAGTGAGGCAGCAACTATTTTTTTCCCTGTTGCTGATCAATGTATTTATAGTACGATACAAGAAAATTGGAGAAATTCAGCAAAGAAGGAAGCTGCAGAAGTTTTGATTTAAAATGCATAGCGGCTTCAGAAAGATTTCACCCTATCAGGTTCCAAGGCAGATTGAAAAGCAAATGTAACTAGGTCATTAGGCGTATTCATAGTGAAGATGCTGAGAAGCGTCAGATGATACTGCCCATAACCATATAGATTGTTCATTTTTTACATGTAATTGAAATATTTAGCTCTTGATGACATTTTCTTTGAAAAATGCCACCTGCCCGTTTCATGACACTTTGTACTTATAATATTGAAGTCTATAAAATTTGAGTTTTCAAATAGTGGAGAACTTTTAATGTAAGAGATTGCGACAGACTTTTAAGTTTATTGGCAGCAAATTTAGCTTTATACAATCACCAATAAATTGTCAATAAATATATAAAATGCCTTAATGCATATTGATAAGTATGAATATAATTTTCTCATTTTTGTTGGTTCATATAGTACGCACATACATACAATATTCCTGTCTTCTGTGGGGCGAAACAGTAGAATATATAAACGGGGTTGCGTCTTGTAATTAATTTTGATTTATTTGAAGAACCATAGCTTAATATTCCCCACTAGATTTCTGTTTATGTTTTCATCAATATTTCCTACTTCCAGTGACACTTCAATTGTTGATGCAGCGGAATTCAAATTATACAGAACGTATTAGACTATTACGCGTGAATGACGCAAATCACACGTCCAATTGTTTTATTTCAAGGTTAAAGACTCGGGAATACGACAAAGTGCTTATTCATATTAACGGCCGAAATTGACATTTGATCCGATAATCTGAAAATACATGGGTAACATGGACTGCATAAAACTTTACTGTATAATTATATCTATTATCTTCACTTATTTTGCATAAATGCTGGAAGATTGAACCTACAAGTATACTTTATTTTCCTTTTTACTTCATACGAAGATAACGAATATTTTTGGAGGACCAAAAACCCTTCAGATGCTTGAACTGTGGCTTATCCAATGCTTCTCTTATGTCGAAACAATGTCTACTGTGGAGAAAGTAACGAGGCAGCAGAATCTTCAGGCTGATCTAGGCAACAAAAATTCCTTGACATATATATACGATGAGCCCAAAAGCTTGGTGATTTCTTATCTGTGCAACAACATGAAACAAACTTGGCATTGTCTTTCCTTGACAGATATTTATTTTATTTATTTTCACATGTTGCTTCCTCCCCAAGACTTATGTCATGAGAAAATGTCGAGGTAGCCAGGTTTTCAGTAGCATGTTCCTAATACAAGAATGTGCCTAGTGCAGCATCAAGTCACGTAGTTAATTTCGAACGTGCAAAGCCTCGTTTACATCACTCTCGTGGTGAAAATGTCAAGTAATACACAGCCGGCCATAAGAAACAAAAATCGCCAATAGTATATAACATTTAAGGGGTATTTCACATGTTCGCATTCAACCAAGCCATAATATAGTTCCACCAATTGTGTCAAGGATGAAACATTTTGACTGCACAACTTTCAGTTGCACCACGCTATGCTGAAGCGTGTTGTGCACTCACTGGGCCTAGTGGAGAACACTGATAAAAATCCAAGGAAGAACAAAGTGAGAGGAACCAAGACATTCCCTGAGGTTGGTTTGCAAACAAAGGATCCATGTGTGAGGATAGTTCATCAGGGTGGACAACAAGAGATGTATCATCATGCATTTCCAGCATCCAAGTTGATGACTAAGTACCCCGGGATGTGTGTTGCAAGAGCACAAGTCTTCACGGCTCCTCATCACTCAGTGCTAAGGCCTGAAGAGCATTTACTTCTTGGTCACAAGTATGTCATAATCTCATGTAAAAATGTGGAGAAGCTGAAGCGTAAACGTCATCAACAAGCCAAAACCAAAGACCACAATGGGGTGGTAACATTGGAACCAAACATCGTTAGGTCTCCTAGAAGACACAAACCAAAAGAGAATGACAAAAATGTGGTAGCAGGCCATGATGTGATGAACAAAAGGATAACTCTATCTCCCAGTGAATGCAAAGTCCGTGAGAATGATGAAGTCAAAGAGGCAAATGGGCAAGGAGGAAAGAATGCAGAGATGAATGTGTCTGTATGTGGAGGGGATGTGGAGGAAGTTCATTGCTCTGCAAAGGATTTTTATGTTGCAAAGGTTATGTCAGCAAACTATTCAAGAAGAAAAGGAATAAAAATGAAGAAACCATTTTGTCCACCTCTTCCTAAGGGAAGATCATATTGGAGTTTGGGATGGCAACCCAGCCTTTCCACAGTGCAAGAACTCTCTCCATGATATTTTTATGGCTCCTCTTTTACAACTTCTATTACTGTTGCAGTCAGGTATTATGCAGACTTACCATTTTTTAATGTTGCTAATTTATACATAGGATATTTGGAGAACTAGGCATAGGATATTTGGAGAACTAGGCATAGGATTATATGCTAGAGGATATATTTTAGATCCTCAAAATAAATAAATAACGTTGTATTGATGCAATCTACAATGTGTTTCTTTTTTTTTTTTTTCTGTTGTTTGTGGTTTACCTTTGAGAAAATATTATGTACGTGACGTGACTATTGACATCTCAATAATAATAATAATGGTTAACTTTTATGTTGTCCTCATGCGGGATTGCTGTGTAATAGTCTCCATTCCATTATTTTGATGGTGACTTTGGTACCAAGTTAATTTCATGCATGTATTTTAAATTAAGAATGGAAAATGATATTTGAACATCAAAATAGTATGAGTAATATCAGATTCCGAAAGTAGTTTCCAGTTGCCATCACATGTTATATTCAGACACATCTTCTGTCTTCTGGTATAATGTGTTTCAGCTCTGTTCATCTTCTTCATTATTCATAACAATAAGAACATAATTTCTCATATGAAATATCATTTTCCACAAAAAAAAAAAAATTATTATTAAGCGGAGAACTGATGTAGACTAAAACAATCCTTGAACATATGAAAGAAAGCAAGCAAACATATTAAGTCCCATGAATCCCACTGCTCTTTTTCTCAATTAGCAAGCAATGCTTTAATGTGTGGACTGAAACAAGATATAAGAAAAATGAGGGAACATAAAGTTCTTCATAAGTACGTAGGATTTTTTCTCAATATCTTTTTGCTAAAGTTTTAGTCTTCATATGAAAAACTTCATAGCTCTGGAGATGCTGCTAGTGCTGGATGGTCCATGTAAGTACTCTCCTTGCTTTTGATTACTGTGCATACTAACATGTATAACTTAATTCACGTATTTGTATTCAATTTATTTCTAAAATTATAAAAATACTTTATTATCCCTCAAGTATACATACAATTAAAAAATTTGTTGAAAAAATTATATTTTATATATAATATAGAAGCATTATTCTTTGATGACTACGAAAGTAACGAAATTGACACCACTTTTATTTGTAAATAATAAAGAGAAATTTATGGTGAGAATGATTTATAATTTAATTTTGTTTTTAAATTTACATTTATACATTTAATGTATTTTAAATACATCATACATGTATCTATCTGTAGGTTATACAAAACGGTACATTTAACTTTATTGACATGATGTGAAGTAAAAGGAACAAACATTGAATAATGTAATGGTGATGTTTTTCATCTAGGTTGCATGCACTTCCATTAAAATAAGTAAATAATACACATACCCACTATTCAAGAAAGAGATTAAGAGCAACTTCCTAAGGAGTTAAAATGGTGCAAGCAATTGGTTCATTTAATGTGTTCGAACTCTTGAATGGTGGTCCACAAAGCATTCAGGAGCCGAATCAACCTATAAAATTTCGATATTGTCAATTTTACCTTTTCTAAATCATATTTATTTACTTTTACTCCTTCGTAAAAATAATTTTCTACTCAATATCTCTCAATACATGTGTATAAATTTTGAAAATTTAACATAACATAAAAACTCATTGCTTAGAAATTGTGAAGGGCCAGAAAACCAATCATATAAAGAGAGGTACAATCATATGAACTATGCAAAGCCAATCATATAAAGAGAGATATGGTATGCATGTGACAAATCTCATTGGACCACCATAATTTATTTATTTTTCTCTAAATAATTTCTTTCCACTCATTAATTAAATTAAATTATCTTCCTTCATTCCTTCAAGTTGATCACAATTCACAAGACAAGAAGTTCACTCATTGTTATCGAGGAACCGAACCACAGGGGTGTGGCCCAGACCATCACACAAATAGATACTAAATATTAGTTCTAAACTCGAAATTACACTTTTATTTTGATAATATACATACTAAATATTAATATTTAAATTTTAAAATTATAAACAATATTTAAAATACTATACATGTCTGAGTTGTGCATGTATCCATATCCCATTCCAAGATTATAGAATCCTTTTTGGATTGCAGCTCGCCATATCTGATTACGAAGTGGTGCAAAAGGAAGATCCAAGGTATATTCCAGCAACTCTCGAGAATATATATATATATATATTATAGCAGACACGCAACACTTTAAAGTGTTTTTAGATAGAATTTATGTGACTGTGTCTGAGTCTGAAACATTCCTTTCTTCAGTGTGTGTGGGATATGCTGGTCTGAACGTGTGAGGATGAGGAAATTGTAGCAATAGATGGTGTATGTCACGTTCATTCATGCATCAGCATCACAACAAGTGTCAAGTGAATAGCGAGACTCCTCAAATGTGTAATTAATTACTAGTTCTAAAATATTCTTAATTAAGCATCACTATATAGATTTTGCAGGCTTAGTTGCACTATTGTTAAATTGCTTTCTATTTTATACACATAAATTGCATTTTTCTCCTAATTATAATTTTTCTCTGAAGATCTATTAATTAATAGAAGTCACAGTTTAGTCTATTTCAACATATTTATAAATATAACAAGTTTATTTTAACACATGATCAACAAATTTCTTTAAGTTATTTTCTTTCTTTCTTCAGCACACTTAATAATCAAACTCTAGGTTTTATCTTTTATTAGTTATTGATTTTGGGGTCTTAAAGATAAAATGAAGATTTTAGAAGCATATTTACCAACCCAGATTCAAGTAGTTTATATGATGTCACAGATTTTAAATTTAATTATTTTTCACATAAAAAGTAATCAAACTTATTTAACCAACATCTCTATTTTAATAAAAGTATCAATTAAATAAATTATAAATAAACGGAAATAAGACCAACATTGTGTCAGTTTGACTGAGTGCGTTTAAAGCTCCATTATATTTTCTAAATTGAAACTCCTCTAACTGAGACATTCTTTTTTGGATTTTGTATAATATTAGGAAAAAATGAATTTTCTGATAATATAAATATATATGATATGTGGAAAGAGAGATGAGTGGAAAAATAGATAGCCCAGATTGAAACTTGACGTGTGGCATGTGCCTATAGGTGTATGACCCATAGACCTGGGAGCACATCGTGGTCTTCTTTGCAACAAATACTATTCACATATAGTGCTGGTGGATCCAGACTCAATAACTTTTACTTTAGAAATTGGATTAGTCTTAAATTTTTATAATTAATTTTAAGTTTATACTGAAAATCAAAATAAGAAATAGTTATTTTCACTTTTCAATTCGGAAATGTGATTGTGAGAGTTAGAATGGTTATCCAAACACACATTAGAGTTTAATATAATTACTTTTTGAGATTAAGTTTAAATTGTTAAATGTGATAAGGCATATAGGGTAAAATAAATCCAAAAATTACATATTTTAATTAAATCAAAACAAGAACATTCTTATTCACATGCCGAAATGGATCTTTTAAATTTTTGTAAAGTAAATATATATATATATATATATATATATATATATATATATATATATATATATATATATATATATATATATATATATATATATATATATATATTGACTCTTTAAAGTCCTTTGATTTTTCCAAAACTCTAAATCAAGTTTTGTCACTGTCACACATTTCCCTTTTATTACTATACATTTATTTTATAACTTTAAAAATATTTTCTTTTGAAAAAAATACTTTAAATTTTCAAAATTTTAAAATACTCCAAGTCAAATTTTAGCGAAAAGAATGAGGCAACAATTATTTTAAGGAGTTATATGTTGGTATGGATTGATATACTTTTAAAGAAACCTTAAAAATGAAATTATAAGATTTTTTTAAAAAAAAGTATAGAAATATGAATCTCTTAAAATACTAATATTCTAATCACAAAAATATTAAAAAGAATTATGTGTGTTTTCTAGTAAATTCAACCTGCGGGTAAAATTTTAAAATGAAAAGTGTTGTTAAGCTTCCATATTCTTTATAACTACAAAATAAAAAATATTACTATTTCGAACCGTACAAAGGTTACAAAAATATTCCATAAAAATTAAGTTTCAGAAAAAAAAAAAAAAACTGAAATTACACTTTTACCATTTTGATAATTGTTCTTCAAAAGTATTAAAAAGTCAGTCGAATTTTCTATATTTTGAAATTGTAACATTTTGAAATATAAGGCAATGTGAACTAGGCAAATAAAGGGCACTTTTATTTCTAAAGTACCTGGGTAGAAAGCATTATCCGTCTGAAAATAAATAAAATAAAAAAAAATTGGGAGAGATTGAGGAACGTAACAGTGTTGTAGACCCCATGAGCGTCTGTGGGAGTTGATAAGATGAAAGTTATCACTTCCTCATCATCTACAATTAATTGAACGAAAATGACAAAAGTGAAATGAAATTAATGTCATTTAATTTTCATTTATAATCTACATGACTAGGGTAGTCCACAAAACCCAATTAATTAGTAGTGATCATTACATTATTGCAATTTAAATTTAATGTTCAACTTATTATTTGTATTCTTTTTAGTCTTTTAACTACTTTTAAAGAATTTAATTTAACACGATCCCGCTCTGTTACAAATTTTGGTAGGTTAAAACGATAGTTAATAGGTTGAATATCCCATTCTAGTCTCACATTATAAAAAGGTTGGTTAAACATACTAAGTTTAACATATCAAACTTGTTTTTGCCACCATTGATCAATGATAAGACAAAATACAACTTTAGACTATAATGTTAAGCATTGGGACCGATCTTCTTATATTATGGCATTATCTGTTTGTTTATTTCAAAATCATTTTTTTATATACTCAAAAATTCATAACTTAATGACGTCACAAGAAAAATTAAAATAAGTTATTGGTTAAAATTCTTATAATATTTCTTAGGTTATTTTTCTTTCATTGCCCCGCTCCTCTTGCAATATTTTCTAACATGTCATTTTTTTTTTCTTTTCTCTATTTCACACTTTCACCATATGATTGAGAAGCTGGGTCGTCCAACCCTCATTTTCTAAACCCGCTTGTCTTTTCTTTTTTTTTTTTTATTTTTTTTT